>ERZ511473.60-NODE-60-length-284053-cov-31.147548_pt1 | contig 284053 bp, 270 predicted proteins | sample MGYA00374947_ERZ511473 | MGnify/ENA primary metagenome ERZ511473 (study PRJEB26303, sample SAMN06343854) | sediment metagenome | isolation source: hot spring sediment | place: Canada: British Columbia | collected 2012-09-26 ...
CTATAGGTTTTATGATAGCTATTAAGATAGTTATTAAGATAGAGATAATAGCTAAGACAGTTATGAGTTCTATAAGGGTAAAGGATTGATGTTTTTTAGTTTTGGTTGATTTTGGCATTATATAAAATTATAATTAATTTTTATTTATTTTATTTTAATAATTATAAGTAACTTTTAAGAAAAATTATTAACAATTAGGGGTTGAGAGTGTTTTATAATTATAATAATAAATTTTATCGCGGGGTGGTGGAGTAGTACCACGCGGGTCTCATAAGCCCGAGGCGCCGGTGCAATTCCGGCCCCCGCAACAAGAAATATTTTATGTTTATATATTTTTATTATTAAAAATCACTACAACACCTTAACAGCTGAAGAAATACAAGCTTTGTATATTCTTATTAAGGGCCCATGGCTTAATGGTAGAGCGTTCCTTTCGCATGGGAAAGGCGAGGGTTCGATTCCCTCTGGGTCCATCGTTTTTGTAAGCTATCTAATTTTAATAAATTTTTAAAAATCATAGCTGTTAAAATAGGACCTGTTCCTCCTGGAGTTGGAGTAATAATTTTTGCTTTAGTTTTTAATTTTTCAAAATTGATATCCCCATAAATTTTGCCTTTTTCAAAAGAATAACCAAAATCAATTAAAATTGCTCCTTTTTTACATTCATTTACTAAATTCTTTTTTCCTGCTCCGCTTACTACTACATCTGCTATTTTAAAAAATTTTTCTTTGTTTTCTGTATTTTTTCTAATTACTATAACTGTAGATTTTTGAGAACAAAAATAATGTACTAAGGGCTTTCCTGTTAATCTACCATATCCTACAAGGCAAATTATTTTATTTTCAAAATCTAAATTAAATTTATTTTTAATATAATCTACAACTTCTACAACAGGGGGTCTTATTATCCAAGAATCTGTGAAAAATTTGCCTAAATTTCTACTTGATAAACAATCAACGTCTTTTTCTGGAGGAATTGCATTTAAAAAATATTGAGTTTTAAATTTTTCTGGTAAGGGTAATTGTATAATTGCTCCATTAACTAAATCTGATCTAACTATTTGGCTTATATATTTTCTTAATTTTTTTCTTGAAAAAGTTTCTGGAATTTTATAAATTCTAAAATCAATATTTAATTCTTTAGCGATTTTTTCTTTCACTTTCAAAAAATCTTCTTTTTCTTTATCTTCACCAATTAAAAAAGCAATTAATCTTAATTTACCAAATTTTTCTCTTTCTTTTTTTAGTTCTTCAATAATTTCTTTTTGAATCTTTTTACCATCTAAAATCATTTTTAATAAGAGAGGGGATATTTTTTTAAGAATTTAACTACCTCTTTTTTTATTTTATTTGGATTTTCTTTATTGATTAATAGTCTTTTTATCCATAAAGCTATTTTAACCATTTCTTTTTCTTTCATGCCTCTTGCTGTTACTGCTGGGGTTCCTAATCTTAAACCAGTAGGATAAAAAGGAGAAGCATCCCCAGGTAAAGAATTTCTGTTAGCAAGTATATTTGCTTTTTCTAAAATTTTTTCTGCTGTTTTTCCGTCTAAGTTTAAAGTTTTTAAATCTATTAACATTAAGTGGTTGTCTGTGCCATTTGTAAAAAGTTTAAATCTTAAATCCATAAGTGTTTTGGCTAATGTTTTAGCATTTTTTAATATTTGTTTTTGATATTTTTTAAAACTTGGTTTTAGTGCTTCCTCGAGCATAATACCTATAGCCGCTGTTTGATTATTATGAGGTCCTCCTTGCAAACCTGGAAATACTGATTTATTAATAATATCCTCTAATTCTTTTTTCATAAATATTAAAGCTCCTCTTGGTCCTTTTAATGTTTTATGTGTTGTCATAGTTACAACATCAGCATAAGGAAAGGGTGAGGGATGTAATTTTGCTGCCACTAAACCAGCAATATGAGCAATGTCGGCTACATGATAAGCTCCGATTTCTTTTGCAATTTCATAAAATTTCTTAAAATCTATTTTTCTAGGATAAGCAGTTAAACCAGAAATAATTAATTTAGGTTTAAATTTTTTAGCAATTTTATATATTTCATCATAATTTAATAAACCTGTTTTTATATCAACTTCGTATTGCTCTACTTTAAATAACTTACCACTATAATTTACAAAGTGTCCATGTGTTAAATGTCCTCCACTAGATAATTTAAATCCTAAAAGTTTTTCACCTGGTTTTAAAAGAGCTAAATATACAGCTATGTTTGCTGGAGAACCAGAATAGGCTTGAACATTTACAGCCCATTTTTTAGGATCTAAATTAAACAATTTTAAAGCTAGTTTTTGGGTATAACTTTCTATTTCATCATAGATTTCGTTTCCTGGATAATATCTTTTACCTGGATATCCTTCTGAATACTTATTAACTAATGGGCTGCCTAAGGCATAAAGTATGTTTTTTGAAACATAGTTTTCAGAAGGAATTAAATTAACAGCAATTTTTTGCCTTAAAATCTCTTTTTTTATAAGTTTTTTAATATAGCTCATTTATCCACCGCTTATCCACAGTTTTATTTCTTTTATGCTATAATTTTAAATATACGACTTGATTTTTAAATTATAAAACAAAATGGGTTCGAAAAATAGTTTAATTTTGTTTATTATAACCTTAGCAATTTTCCTTTTCGCTGAAACAGCTATTTCGCCTATAATCGCCTCGGTTGATCCTCCGACTGTTTCAGATGATCTATTTTTAAGTCAAGAAAATAAAGAGATTTTTAAAAATTTGCAAAAAGAAAGTAAGAAAAAATATGTTGTTGTAGTTACAGGCTATTCGTCAAGCTATGATGAAACAGATGATGATCCATATATTACTGCTTCTGGAGAATTTGTAAGAGATGGTATTGTAGCTAGTAATTTTTTGCCTATAGGAACTCGAATAAAAATTCCGGCATTATTTGGGAATAAAGTATTTATTGTAAAAGATAGAATGAGTCCAAGATATTATTATAGGGTTGATGTCTGGTTTCCTTCAAAAGAAACGGCTATAAATTTTGGTGTTCATTATAATGTAGAAATTGAAGTCGTAGATTAAATTAGTGTCCCAGTAACTCTTTCTACTTCTTCAAGGGTTGTTATTTTCTTTAATGCCTTAATAAGTCCTGCTTGTTGTAAATTTATAAAGCCATCTTTTGTAGCTGCTTCTAAAATTATTTTTTCGTTTATTTCTTCATAAATTAAATCTTGTAATCTTTGTGTTATTTTTAAAAGTTCAAAAATTGCTATTCGACCTTTATATCCAGTATAAAAACATTTTTCACAACCTTTTGATCTTACAAGAACAATTTTATCTAAGTTAATTTGGTTTTTGGCTTTTTCGGGAATTGTTTTTAGTTTTTTAACTATTAATTCCTTTAAGTTGTCATTAGGAAGATATTCTTCTTGACAATATTCACAAACTCTTCTTAAAAGTCTTTGGGCAATGACAAGCCTTAAAGCTGGAGGTATTAATGATTGATCTACTCCTAAATTAATTAATCTTGGGATTGCTCCTAAAGAATCATTAGTATGTAATGTAGATAAAACTAAATGGCCTGTTAAAGAGGCATGAATGGCTATTTCTGCTGTTTCTTTATCTCTTATTTCTCCTACTAAAATAACATCTGGATCTTGTCTTAATATAGATCTTAACCCTGTAGCAAAAGTATAATTTTCTGATGGATTTACTTGTGTTTGAGTTATTCCTTCTAATTTATATTCAATAGGATCCTCAATAGTTATTATTTTTATTTCTGGCTTTTTTACTTTATTTAATATTGCGTATAGGGTTGTTGTTTTACCAGATCCTGTAGGCCCAGTATTAAGCATTAAACCATTTGGCTGATGAATGTAATAATCTATAACTTCTAAATCATATTCTTCTAAACCTAATTTTTCTAAGGGTATCATTATTTTTTCAGCATCTAAAATTCTCATCACCACGGTTTCGTCATATGAACTTGGAATTGTACTTACTCTAATTTCTATATTTTTTTTACCAAAGGATATTGAAAATCTGCCATCTTGGGGTTTTTCGGTAATATTCAAAAATAAACCAGCAAATAATTTAATTCTGTTTTTTAGCAAACCATAAATAGATTTATTAAATGATGCCATTTCGTATAAAATACCGTCAATTCTAAGTTTTACAACAATATTTTTTTTTGTTGGTTCTAAATGAACGTCTGAGGCTTCAAATTTTAAGGCTCCAGCCATTATATAATCTAAAACCTCTAATGGATTTTCTTTTTCAAGTTCAAACAAGTATTTTTTCAAATCCTCTTTAGTATTAAGTTCATTGATTATTTTATTTAGTTTTTCTTCATCTAAAACTAAGATTTCTGTATATTTTACTTTCTTTGGCTTAATAAATTTATATTCTTGCCAGGCTTTTTCTAGACTACTATAAGAAACTACTCCTACTTCTACATCATAACCTTGTTTTTTTAGTTCTTCTAAGTATTCTTGGAGCTCTTTTTTAAATGGATTTAAAGCTCCAATTATTAGTTTCCGTCCATATTTTTCTATGCCTGTAATTTTTAAGTTTTTTGCAATGTTTTCTGGAATTATGCTTATAGCTTCAGGGTCTACTGGATGAATTTTTAGGTTAAAATATTTTAATTGAAGCATGTCAGCTAGTTTTTTAGCAAAATCTTCTTCCTCTTTTTTTTTAGCCTTTTCTAAAAGCTCTTCTATTTCTTTTTCATTCATCAAAAATATTATAAAAGGAAATGAAAAGAAAATATAAATTTTTATTATTTTTAGAATTAGTATTTGTTTTTTTATTAACGCTCTTTTTTGTTGCTTTGGCTATCTTTTTCGTTTTAATTAGTATTTACATAAGCATGATGCCTTCTCTTGAACTAGTAACAGAAACTGTTAAGGGTGGGAGCACACAAATTTATGATAGAACTGGAGAAGTTTTACTCTATGAAATAGGCTTAAGGCAATATCCTATTAGTTATGAAAATTTATCGAAAAAAATAATTTATTCAACTCTGGCAGCAGAAGATGATTCTTTTTTTGAACATAGAGGTATAAGCATTAAAGGTATTTTAAGGTCTATTATTTTGAATTTAAAATCAGGGAGTTTAACTTATGGTGGTTCTACTATTACACAACAACTTGCAAGAAATTTGTTTTTAACCCAAGAAAAATCTCTTATTAGAAAAATAAAAGAAATTATCTTAGCCTTAGAAATTGAAAGAAAATTTAGCAAAGAACAGATATTAACTATGTACTTAAATTCAATTAGTTATGGGATGGGAAATATAGGTATAAAAGCTGCGGCTGATTTTTATTTTAATAAAGAGATTAAAGATTTGACTTGGTCTGAAGCAGTAATATTAGCTGCTATTCCTAAATCGCCTAAATATTATGCTCCTATTTCTGAAGAAAATTTACAAAGATTAAAAAATAGAAGGGATTTTATTTTAAAAAGATTATATGAGTTAACCTGGATCAACTATGAAGAATATTTAAGTGCAATTAATGAACCAATTAAGATAAGCGAAAAAAAATATTATAAAATTGCTGCCCCTCATTTTGTTATAGAAGTTAAAAAGGTATTAGAAAAAATGTTTCCTGATACAAACTTAGAAACTGCTGGCTTAAAAGTAATTACAACTTTAAATTATGATTACCAAAAAATTGCTGAGGAAGCTGTAAAAGAGGGTGCTTTAAAAAACGAAAAAAGTGCAGGAGCAAAAAATGCAAGTTTATTGATGATGGATGCTAAAACAGGCGAAATTTTAGTAATGGTAGGATCAAGAGATTTTTTTGATGAATCTATTCAAGGACAAGTAAATATGGCTATGGCTCCTAGGCAACCTGGTTCTGCTTTTAAACCCATATCTTATGTTACTCTTTTTCAGTTAGGTTATCCTATAGAAACAATTGTTTTTGATGTTCCTACGAATTTTGGTACTGATAAAAATCCTTATATTCCTAAAAATTTTGATTATCAATTTAAGGGACCTGTTAATTTAAGGATAGCTCTGGCTCAATCTAGGAATGTACCTGCAGTTAAAGTATTTTATTTAGCCGGTCCAGAAAGAGTAATAGAGAATGCAAAAAAGCTTGGTTTAACTAGTCTTAAAGATTATAAACATTATGGACTATCTTTAGCCTTAGGTACAGCTGAGATTAGAATGATAGATTTATTAAGAGCATATTCTGTTTTTGCAAATGATGGTGAAATTGTTTCTCAAGGTTTGATATTAAAAATATATAATTCTAAAGGTGAAATAATTTACGAATATAAACCTAAAAAAGAAAAGGTAATAGATTCTCAAGCTGTAAGAATGGTCAATGATATCTTAAAAGATTATGAAGCTAGAAGGGGTTTATTTGTAAGAAGCTTACCTTTAACAAAAATAGATGACTATGAAATAGCAATCAAAACAGGAACTAGTCAATTTTATAGAGATGCTTGGACAATAGGTTATACACCTGAATTTTTAGTAGGAGTTTGGGCAGGAAATACAGATAGTAAGCCGGTTAAAGAAGGACCAAGTATTGTAGCTGCTTTACCAATATGGCATAATTTTACTTCTAAAATCATAAAGGATTTTCCTAAAACAAAATTTATTCCACCTTTACCAGTCAAAGTAGATAAAATATTATTAAACGGAGAATGGGTAAGTTCTTATGGTATTCATTGTGAATTGTATTTTATAGATAGAAGTAATCCTTTAGGACCTATGCCCAAAAATCCATATAATGATCCTCAATTTTATAATTGGGAAAGTGCTGTTCAAAGTTGGTTTAATAGTTTAGGATTTCAATTTTATAATTCAAATAAATTTTTTTAATTTCTAATTCTATTAATTTTAGTATTTCATAACTTAATTCTTTTTTATTGATTCTGCAGTAAACTTTTTTATTTTTATTATCAATTTTAATTTCTCCTTTTAAGTCTGGGTATATATTTTTTAATTTTAAAGCTAAATTTAAAAGTTTTGTCTTTTTTATATTTATTTTATCCATTAAATAGGCATTAATATGTAAATAAAGTCCTCTTCTAAAGGAGATTTAATTAGTGTTGGTTTTATTCCATAGTCTGAAGGAATATTAATTCCCATAAATATTTTCTCGCTATATATATTTTTTATGCCTTCTGTTAGGAAATCTATATTGTAAGAAATTTCAATTTCATCATCTTGATCTACTGATTCTAGTTTTATATCTACTTTATTTATATTTTCACCTAAAACTTCATTTCTGGTAATTAATTCGATAAATTCTTCTTTGGGATTTATTTTTACTTTAATTTCTTTTGCTTGATCAACATAAACCTTATTTAATCTTAAAGCCCTTAAAATTTCGTCTCTGTTGACGTAAAATATTATGTTGAAATCTTGTGGAATAACTTGTTGATAATCAGGGTATTCAATAGATAATGTTTTTGAAAGCAAAACTTGGTCTTCTAAATCAAAAGTAATTTGTGATGGTTCTAAATAAATTTTTAGTTTTAAAGGTTTTTTCTTAATTTTCAAATATTCTGTAATGATTGTTTCAGGTATTAATAATTTTTCTTCTTTTTCTATATTAGTAATTATTAAATCTTTTTTAAATTTAATTTCTGAAAGCCTTATAGTATCTGTAGTAACAAGCCTTACCCAATTTTCAGTTATCCACATATAAACTCCTGCAAATTCAGGTTTTATTACGCTTGCAGTTTTTATGTTTCCATATATTTTTTCTAGATAATCTTCAAACAATTTATTATCAATTTCTATATATTTTTCTTCTGAATATTTAGGAATTAAAGGATATTCTTCTTCAGAAATTCCTGGTAAAGTAGAAAAAGTTTTTTCTCCTCTTAAAATTAAAGTATTTCCTTTATTTTCTATATTGATTACATCTTCATAAAAATTTTGCAAAATTTCATAAAATTGTTTAGCAGGAATTAAAAATTCTCCTTCTTCTTCAATTTTTGTTAATAAAGTAGCTTTATAAGAAATTTCCAAATCAGTTGCAAATATAGTTAATTTATCATCTTTTGCTTCTAATTTAAAAAAATTTAAAACGCTAAGATCAGTTTTTTTAGGACAGATTCTATTAATAACTGTTATTTTATCTATTAGTGAGTTTTTTAATATTGATATTTTCATACTATATATAACCTGTTAATTAGTGAAAAAAAACATTTTTTATATTACTTTACTGTATTTTTAAATACGACCCTATGTGGATTTGATGTTGATAAATTTTAAACATTCAAAATTTTTTCTTTTAAAATCTCTATTTCTTGGTAAAGTTCAAAATTTTGTTGGATTTCTTTTTCAATTTTTTCATATGAATAAAGTACAGTAGTATGATCTCTATTATTTAGTAACTCTCCAATTGTATTATAAGATAATTTGTTAATTTCTCTTAAAAGATACATTAAGACCTGCCTTGGTTTTATAATTTCCTTTTTTCTTACTTTTTTTAATAAATCTTCTTCTTTTAAATTATAAAATTCTGCCACAATTTTTATTATTTTTTTAGGTGAAATTTGTTTGAAGCTTTGTTTTATATAATCTTTTAACAAAATTTCAATCTTATCTTTATTTAAATTAGTGATGTTTTTAAGCCTAAAAGCTATATAATTTAAAGCACCTTCTAACTCTCTTATGTTTTTTGTAATTTTTTCAGCTATAATTTCTAATGCAAAATCTGGTAAAAAGTAATTTTTTTCTTGGTTTTTTAACCTTAAAATAGCTAATCTTGTTTCGAAATCTGGAGGTGTTATATCCACTACTAATCCACCCTCAAACCTAGATTGTAATCTTTCTTCTATATCAGGTATCATTCTTGGTGCTCTATCAGAAGAAAAAACTACCTGCTTAGAAGAATTATATAATTCATTAAAAGTATGGAATAATTCTTCTTGAGATTTATTCTTACCAGAAAGAAAATGGACATCATCTAATATTAAAACATCTATTTCTCTAAATTTTTGTCTAAATTCATCAATTGTTTGGTTTTTTAAAGCATTGATTAATTCATTAGTAAATTGTTCTGTGGTAGCATAACGCACTTTTTTTATATTATTATATTTTTTTAAAACTTCATTACCTATCGCCTGTAAAAGATGGGTTTTACCTAAGCCAACGCCTCCATATATGAACAAAGGATTAAATTTAGTTCCTAAGTTTTGAACAACACCTTGTGCGGCTGCAAAAGCAAGCTCATTATTACTTCCTACAACAAAATTTTCAAATCTATATCTTGGATTAAGGTTAGTTGAAGGATGTACTTCAAAGATTGTAATTTTTTGCTGAAAAGAATATTTAGAAATTCTTCTGGTCACTCTTTCTGTTTGTGTGTTTAAAATATATTCTATGTTTTTAATTTCATGAATAAACTCTTTAACGGTTTTAAGTAATATTAAATGGAATTTAGATTCAAGCCAATCTTTTACTAACTTGTTAGGAACCTCTATTTTTAAAATACCATTATAAATCTGAACGGGAACAACATTATTGAACCATGTTTTTAAAGTAGGCCTAGGAACCTTTTTCTCTAACCCTGCTAATATTTTTTGCCAAATTGTTTGGAGGTCTTTATTTTCCATAATTTAAATATTATAATATAATTAAATAAAATGGCAACAATAAAAAAGAAAAATGGGTTTTTAGCAAGGTCTAAATATAGGGGTGGTAAAAAAATATTGTTGCGAAGAAGAAGGAAAGGTAGAAGAAAATTATCTTGTTAATGTTATCAAAAAAATATAGATTTAAAAATTTTGATTTTAAAAAATTTCAAAAATCTTCTAAAATCTCAAACAACTTATTTATCTTAATGAAAATTCCAGCAGAAAGCAATATCCCCAAATTCTCTGTTGTTGTAGACAAAAAAAATATTAAAAACGCAACTATTAGAAATAAAACAAGAAGAAAAATTTATGAAATAATCAGGCTAAATTTACCAGAAATTCCATTAGGATATTATTTGATTAAAATTAAAAAAGATATTTCTAGGTTAAAATTAAAAGATATCGAAGAGCAATTACTTTATTTAATAAAAAAGCTTTAAAATGTTTCAGGAATTTTTTGTAAACCCGCTTACTAATATATTAAAGTTTTTAAATTTGTATTTAAACGACCTAGGGTTATCTATTATAGTTTTTAGTATTTTTTTGAAAATTTTGATATCGCCTTTATCCTTTTTGCAGTTTAAAGAAGAGCTTAAGCTAAAAAAAATAAATGAAAAAATAAATAAACTAGCAAAAAAAGAAAAAGATATTTTTAAAAAAGCTGAAATAATTTCTAAGGTTTATGAAGAAGAAAAATTCAATCCGATATACAATATGTTGGTACAATTTTCAACCCTACCCTTTTATTTAGCTACTATATTTGTAATTCAAAATTCTTTAAAAACAACTCACTTACCTCTTTTTTTGAATTTAATAGATTTGACTAAACCTAGCATTGTTTTAAGTTTTTTAGTGATAATTTTCCAAATATTTTTCTTATTTAATCAACCAAAAGAAAACAGAAAAGTACTTTTATTTGTTACTGCTTTTTTATCAGTAATTATTTTCTTTTTTTCTTCAGCCTTTCTACTTTACTTTTTAGTTATTCTTGCTTTAAATTTGTTAGAGAGAAAGTTATTTAACTTGTACTACATAAAGTTTAGCATCGTTTCTGTTAAAGAAGATGATCCCTATAGGAGTTAAAACTGGGTTTATAATATCAAAATCTCCATTTAAATCATAAGAATCTAATTTAAGATTTTTAGGATCAAAAACAATTATTTTATCTGAAAAAGTCTTTTTATAATAATACCATTGCTCTATTTTGGAAAAATCTTGGTCTTTTGGAACCCCGCAAATTAAAACATTTTTAAATGTACATTTTTCTTTTAAAGTACCAAAATTAAATTCAATAATTTTATTTCCATTTTTATCAATAATAAAGCCCCTCCATTTATTTTCTACATAAGAAACAAAAATTAAATCCTCTTTATTAGTTAAAGCACTTAACGATATTTTAGGTTCTAAAATTTGCACTTTTTCATTCATATTTTTTATTAAATACAAAGGCGAAGCTAAAGTTTTTCTAGGATTTTCATAAAAAATAAGACCATTAGATAAATAATCAAAAACAGGATTAAACATATAAATATTTACAATTTTTTTAGGTTGTTCAGAGTATTTAGCTATATAGTTATTTTCACCTGTGTCTATAAACAAATAAAGATCATCATTAAACCAAAAGGCCGCTTTTACATTTAAAGGTAGTTTTATTAATTTATCTTTAATAGTATCAAGCAACCAAAAATTATTATCTTTGAATAAAATAAGTAAGTTGCTTTTAGAAAAACTTAAATCTTTAATATTTTCTTTGGTAAAAATTTCTTTGTATGTTTTATCCTCTATATTGTATGCCTTAATAACCTTATTTGTAGGATCATAGCCATAAATATAAGGGTAATCAATTTTAGGATAAAGAAGGACAGTATCTATTAAAGGGGATGGGGTTTGAAGATTATTTGTAGATATAGAAGAGGTTTCATGTTTTTCAATTTTTTCTACAGTAAAAGTTTCTTCTTTTTGGGTTTCTATAGGAGCAGTGGGCCTTTCTTCTCTTTCTAATTCTTGAACCTCTGGTTTTTTAGGAACTAATTCTTTATATAATAAAATTCCAAAACCAAAAATAATAATTAAGCCTATAAATAAAAAAACAAACCTGACGAGCTGCCTCATTTTTTAAATTTTAAATAAATAATAATTCCCAAAATAAACAAAATCAAAAAAATAACTCCGCCCATTAGAGAAAGATAAGAAAAAGTTGTTTTTGGTGTAATCATTGTTGTTGTAACTGGTTGCAATTCTTTGCTGTCTTTTTGAGACTTAATTTTCTCTTCAACCTTTTTATGGGTAATAGGAAATTCTGTAGTTGGAGAAGCTAAAGGATAATAAGGATTGTTTGCTGAAGAACAATCTAAAGGACACACGTTCTCTTCACCTGGTTCACAAATATTATTTTCATTACATATTTCTAAATATTTTAATTTGTCAATAATTTTATTTTCAGTTATAATTCTAATTTCTCCAATATTTAAATAATTAGGAATTACTATAGCATCATAAAATTTATTTAAAGAAAGGTTAAAATTAAATGCTTCTAATAAATCTCCTTTAACTGAATAAACCTCTAATCTAAAACTACCACTAGGATTTCTAAATATTGTTTCTCCGCTTTTATCTTTTATATAATCAATTTTATTTAAAAATACTTTATTTCCATCTTTAGCTAAAAATATAACTAAATATGGCTGATCAAAAACATCAGATAAAATAACACCCTCCTCTATATCTTCTGGTAGTATTGCTAAAAACTTTTTACTGTACATTTAATTATTTATTTTTTAATAATTAATGAATTCAGATTAATCCTTCCGACGATGCATACTTTTACATAACCACTTTTACTTGCTTGAGCTGTATTTAAGGCTTTTTCTCCAACCCCAGCAAATAAATCTAACCAAGCGTCTGCATCCTTTTTTTCGCCCCCACCTGTATCTGTTACTATTAAATTTGTATTTTTTATTCTACAATTAGGTTTATTTTCACACTCTAAAACCCTTACAACATCTCCTCTATGGAAAACCCCTTCATTTATATTATGGGCAACAGTTCTTAAAGGAATTAAGGGGCCATAAGAGCCGTGCATAAAAAAAGACTTCCCCCTTTGTCTAATTTCTTGTTTCGCACTATCCTTGGTTATATTTAGCTCACGACGAACTGATTCGCTTTGAATGCTGTTTTTTGTAGAAACTGGATTACAATTTTTCATTTCACCCGCCTCATAATTAACCCAAGACCACTTCCACCCGCTTTTACATTTGACAACCGCATTATTTGGAGGCTTATAAGCCCTTAAAAGATTCTGAGCTGTAAAAGCATTTATCTCTTTAGCTTGTTTAGGATCTTTTGGGTTTTCTCCAGGTATAAATCCAGTTCCTTGTAAAGTAACATTACTTAAAAAATGATGTACAGTTGGTGCTTCATCTATTATAGGAATATAATAATTAGTCATTCTTACTCTATATATTTTTTGTGGATCTTGACACTTTGTAAGTTTATCAATTTCTTCTGCATTTTCAAGTGTTGGAATTGTAATATCATAACTAACTCCATTTATATTATAAGTGAATTCATGTTCTCCTATAACCAAAGGAACCTGAAAGGTTATTTGATACAAAATTAATCTTGCGGAAAAAATTGAAGGATTTATCCAATAAAGGATAACACCAGTAGCAAAAATAATAACAAGACCTATTAAGGCATTTTTCATTCTATTTTTCCCCTGAAGCTTTACGTCAGGAACTGTAGATAAAAGATTTTCAAAAATACCAAATAAAAACATAAAAAAAGCAACTACAACAGCTAAAGCAACCAGTAAATTATAAACACCTTGAAGGCATGACCGAAGATTATTAAATGCGCAATAGCTTTGTATAAACTCTGCGAGGCTCATTGTTGTTTGAAAATAATTCTATCTACAGCAAATTCATTGGCATCCAAATTATTTACATAAACTGTAATTTCTGTTTCTTCAAAAACATCAGAAGGATCTATCATTACACTAGAATATGTTTTATTTCCAATCCTCCAATTATAAGAAAGATTATTAGAAGAAAAATTAAATGTTAAAGGAAAAAGAAGTTCACCTGAATGATATTCTTTAAATGGCAATATTATGTTTAAATCTTTTAAATACCTCACAATGCTTACCACAGGACTTGTTTTTAAAGCAAAATTAAAAGAAAATTCTTTAAAAAAACTGTTATCATTTGGATAAATTTTAACCTTTCCTGAAAAATTGGGATTTTTAGGTACAAAAGATAAAACAGGCTTATAAGTTTTTAATTCCTCAAAGCTGTCTAAATAATTTATTGTCCATTCATAAATTAAATTTTCTAAATTATATTTTTTATTATTTGCATAAATATAGCCTTCAATACCTACAAGATAAGTTTCACCTCTTTTATCAAAAGAAAAATAGACGGAATCTTTTTCTGCTAAAGCAATATTAGAAAATAAAACTAATAGTAAAAATATGATAAAAATAATAAACAACACCCTAATCATTATAAAATTATAAAATATTATTCTTGCTCCTCTAAATGCTTTTTAGCACTACTTTTTTTAATTCTTTTTTTGACTTTCCTTAACCTGCTAATTCTCCACCCTGCAAACAATCTATCTACTGTTTTTAAAGGTAAGATATCTGAAATTTGTACAACAGGAACAAATGTAACTATTAATTCGTAGAAAACAATAATAATATATATAGCACCCTCAACCCTTCCTATCACATTTTTTCTAACATAATACCATATTAAATAAGAAAAAATTAAAACACCAGGTATTTCAAAAATTAAAGTTATGTACGGAAGAATAAATAGAACCCCAGCAGTAGCCGCAGCAATTAAATCAAAAATTACCTCTAAGATATCAGCAATGGTTAATAAGGCACCGGCTATAAACCATAATACACTAATTCCTAAGCTATCTTCGCTTTCTTCATATTCACTACCCCCTTCTTTTTCTAATTCCTTTTTATATACATCTTCTAATCTTTTTTTAGTATGTTCTGCTAATTTCTCGATTTTAATCCTCATTCTTTTTCTGCGATTTTAGCCGCCTCTTTTATGGCAGATAATTGTTCTAAGCTTGCTTTGATTATTTGGTCTTCAGCATAAGAAGCTAAAACATATAAGGGAATTCTTTTTAAACCTGCTATTAAAATACCTCTTCCTCTTTCTGCTTGAATTAAAAATCTTTTTTCTCCTTCAGAAAGAGCAAAAACCTGTCCAACCAAATCTATTGTAGCAGGTGATTGTTTCATCAAAAATACTAAAGCAGAGTTTGTAATAATTGGTTTGCCATAAGGAGAATTTAAGAAATCTTCTACATCTTGGGTAATAGTTGTAATTCCTAATTGATATTTTCTTCCCCTTTTAATGGCATTAAGCAAAAAATTGGCTCCTGATTCATTTTTCATAATCCACCAAGCCTCGTCAATTATTAAAACTCTTTTTTTGATTAACCTCCTTACTTTATTCATCAAACCATTTAAAACCATATACATTCCAATAGGTCTTAATTCTTCAACCAAATCTTTAAATCCAAAAATAACAATTCTTTTATTGATATCTACATTTGTAGGTTGGTTAATGAAACCACTAAAATTACCTTGAGTAAATGGGTACAATTGTTCAGCAATTTTTTTACCCCCCTCTATGCTTAATAATACTTTCTCAAAGTCATTTAATGTAGGAAAAATCTCTATTTTAGAAAAATCTGAGTTAGGTAAAATATTAAAAGAAGCATAAGTTTGATAAATTGCTCTATCTACTATTGTAAGCTCTTCAGCATTCAATTTCTCCTCTCTTATAACTTCTAAAAGACCTATAATATCACTGACTTTCTCTTTATAAACATCTTCCGGTCTTTCTCCCTCTAAAACAGGAGGAAGATCAAAAGGATTTATATGGTGTTCTGATCTTAAGGATATAGGAATAAAAGAGCCGCCATAAATTTCAGCTATCGAACGATATTCATTTTCTGGATCAAGGATAATAACATCTTGTCCTAACATCAAATTTCGCATAACCTCAATTTTTGTGGTATAACTTTTTCCTGCCCCAGATCTTGCAATTATTACTATATGAGCATTTTCAAAAGCAAATCTATCTACAAGAACCAGAGAATTGTCTTGCAAATTAATGCCTAATAAAACACCCCTATCCATAGAAAGCTCTGAAGAAATAAAAGGAAAAAATGAACTTGCGGCAGAGGAATTCATAGAATAATTAACATTGAGATAATCATGGCAAAGAGGTAAATTTGATAAAAAAGCATTTTCTTGTTCTAAAATGACAGGCTTAGCAACTATCAAACTGCTTTCTAAAAGTTTTATTATTTTATGTTCTCTTACCATTAAATCTTCTCTGTTTTCTCCAAAAATTGTTAAATATAAGCCTATATTTAAAATTTTTTCTGTTCCTTGAATAATGGCATCTTTTAATTCTTCTATATCCTTATAAGCAGTTTCTAAACGAGGATCTCTTGGCAATCCTTTTTCTTCAATCTCCCTTAATTGACTCTCTATTCTTAAGGATTGCTTGTTTAATTGTTTCAAAAAAATCCCAGGATCTCGAGGAACAAAAAATATTGAAAGATTAAATGGTTCAGGTAAAGATAAAATATTTTCTAGCCAACCAGCGAATAAAAATCTTGGATAAGCAATAATAAGAATATTTTTTCCATAAATTTCGCCAATTTGAAAATCTGAAATATTAAAAATAGCAGCAGGAGGAGCTATAATATTTTTTATTTGTTCAAACCCTCCTTTTTCTTCAATTACAGGAACAGCAACTTTGCTGTCTGATTTTTTTATAAAAGGAAGTTTGAAATTCATTCTTCTATTGTTTGCATTAATTCTTCAAATAATTTTATTGGAGCCACCCCCCATCTTGGGTTCGGATTATAAAGTTCATAAAAAAGCTGAATCAATTCTGGGGTTTTTAATCTTATAGGTTGTAAACCTACAGCAGATAATTTCTCTGTAATATAAATAACTCTTGTTTCTAATTGTTCTAATTGCCGATGAAATTCCTCTTCTTTTTTGTATTCTCTTTTAAAAAGGCCACCCAATTTAATAACCTCGGTTTCATAAGGTATAACAAAATAAAACAATTTTTTCATAATTCTATGGGTTTCTATATAATCTTGAATAAATTTAATATATTCTTCTAGCTGGACTTTAATTAAAGGTTCTGCTTCTTGCTCTAATCTTTCTTTTAAAAAGCTTAAATAGCCTTCAATATAAGTTAGCCTAGAGACAACAAAAATCTGTACATTAAAATCTAAACCATCTAATAATTCTTTAAATAAACCTACAATTGCCTCTTTTTCTTGTTCAGAAAGCAAAGCAAAATTAATTCCAGGAACTGCTAAAACTGCCCTTAATCCCCCATCTTCTGTTATAACGACATCATCTCTAATATCTTTTATTTTTATTAAATTAACAGTACTTTTTACCATCTTCTTTTAGGAAATTTGGGAATAGGGAAATTAATATAAGGTTCATATGGATTATAACCATGTTTGTGAGCTGTTTCAATATATTTAGAAAGTGGATTTTCGATAACAATAACCTCCTCTTTTTTTTGTAAAGTTTCAACTTTCTTTTCAGGAATTTCTTCTTCTAATAATTCCACATATTTTTCAATTGTTGGTACATTTATGTATTTAGTAACAATTTTAACCTCCTCTTTCCAAATATATTTTTTGGAAGAAAGCAAAGCTTGAATTAATGAGGGTAAATAGCCCAATATAGGTTTATTATTTATTTTACCCCAACCTAATAAAATTGCTAAAAAAACAACAATTGCGACAATTATTAAGGCAATTAAAGCGGAAAATACCTTAAAAGCGATATACGAAATTAAAAAAGCAAAAAAAACCAAGAATAACTGAGCATAAGTAAAAGAAAAAAACCCCAAATATACCCTATCTTCTATATTAATATATTGTGGTACCCGAAATCTCATTAAGATTATTATATTACAAATTAGAAAGATCTATAACACCCTCTTCTTTTTGTTTTCTTTCTTCTTGTTTTTTAATAATAACAATATCAGCCTGTTTTTCTTCTTTTGGTTTTGGTGGCTGCCAAGAAATAGTTTGATTAATATCTACAACTTTTTTAGGAATTTCTGTTTTAATTGGTTGAATCGTAGAAAGGTCTATAGCAGATTCCTTTTTTTCTTCTATTTTTTTAATTTCCTCGCTTTTGGGAGGAATTACTTTTTGGAGGTTTAGTATTTTTGTAGATTTAGGCCTTTCTTTAATTTTTTGAATAATATCAACAATTTCTTTAGGAGCAGTCTTTATAGCTTGCTTTTCTTTTTCTTCCCTTTTTTGACTTGTTTGCCAAACAGAATTTACTAAAGGAAAAAACTTATTTTTAATATGGTAGGCTAAGCTTGTTGAAGCTTCATCATTTAATCCTATTCTTTCTTTTATTATTGCTTTTAAATCCATACTCTCATCAATTAAGCGAACGACAATGTCTTGCAAAAGATAAGTAAACGCCATTTCTTTTTCATCTTTTAATTCAAATTTTTTTATATACTCATCTAAAAATGAATAAAAATCATCAGAATACAAAAATGATTGAACTTCTAAAGGAGCAGAAAGATATGAATCCAAAAATGACGTCATTATTTTAATATTATAAACTACGAAGTAGTTTTTAGTTTATTATGAAGATTGGCCACCTTCTGCTTACCCTCCTATTTGTTTTATTTGTCTTAACTGCATTACTAATTCTGTTTCCCTTCCTGTTGGTGGGGTTGTTAATACAGCAAGAAGTTTAGTAAATAGGAATTGAAGTTGTTGCTGTTGATCATCTGATATTGTGTATTGAGGACGAAGACCGATATCACTTGTAAACTGACCAAATTGTTTTTCACTAAACTGCTCTTGCCACTCCTTCAATTTTCCTTCTAATTCTCCTTTTTTAAAAAACCCCTCAAGTGCTCCTTGAATTGTGTTTTTTGTGTTAGGATCTGTTATCCCTAATATCCTAGCTATATCTGCAGCTCCACCTTCAACAGCAGCACGATAATAAGGAGTACCTCTTATTTGAGCCACATGAGCCTCTATAAAATCTGTTTGTTGTTGTCTAGCTAACCAATCAATATTTGCTGGTTTCCAAAAATTCCTTACATTAGTTACATATGGGTATGCATTGGCGAGCAAATAAGATTGTTGCTTTGTATCTTCAATGCCTGCTTGCCTCAATACTTCATTTAAATCACCCAAGCTAGCTGTTCGCCAATCCAATCTACTTACTATTTGATTTAAAGCAGCTATTTTTTCGTCTTGAGTTCCTGTAATTAATCTAGTTAAATTGCAATCAAGGGTTCTACCACAAAGAGGTCTCAAAAACCCTCTTTTATGAGCCTCTTGTAGATTTAATCGAGAAGCGATTTGAATGATCTCATCAGCACTTTTTTCTCTTTCAGCTAACCTAGCTATTTCTTTTTGTAAATAAGCAGGATATCTTTGAATTATCCCTGCAATTTCACCAGGACTTTTATCTTTGAGTTGTTCCCAAATAGTTCTAGCTTGCACTTCAATATCCTTTTGTAATGGTTGTTTCATTATTGCACCTAAATTTTGAGCTACTGATCCTAGGTTACGTACTATCCCATATTTATTCATAACTAATACATTTCCTAATTTGCTTATTGGTTCTCCTAATAGATTTCGAGCATATTTACCTACTGCCTCTCTACCAACCCATGCCGCGGCTCCTCCTACCTCACCCCATACTTTTAAGCCTAAATTATAAGAATATTCAGCAGCTCTTCCACCTAATCTTAACGCATATACCAAAACAAATAAGAAATATAAACCTATAAAAACAAATTTTGTTATTACACCTAACGCTGTTGCTGCATCTTGTGTTATATTTTGTAAAAGACCACTAGCGTTTTGTTGTTGTAAAAATAAATTAGCTAAGTTTTGTTCATTAAATTTTGTTTGATTTGTAGCAATTAAAGATATACCAATAATTATTAATACAATTAAAATTAAAACATTAAAATTCCAAGTAAGAAACATTTTCCACCACATCCCCCATCTATCTTTATACTGAGGTGTTGTATAAGCTACGCAAGCTAAAGGTAAGACGCCTATTAAAAAAGAAATTATTAAAAATCTTCCTATAAAAATTCCTGCAAATATCCACATTATCAAAGAATAAATAACATTCAATAAGATACCTAAAAGTTGTAGGGCTACTATTAAAGCTGCCTCCATATTATGGATGGCTCCAGAGCTAGTTTCTCCGCTTGATTTCATTAATTCTGGTATTAAAGCTGGAATTTTACCAACCATTTCTTTTGGTGGTACAAGAGATAAAGCAGCATAAATCAAATCTCCTAATCTACTCGTATCTGTTCCCTGCGTATATAATCCAGCTGATAGAAGGATCCCTCTTTGTAAATACCAAACGGCCATAAAAATTTCTCTAGCTAAGATAAATGTAAAATTAATTAAAAAAGCAATAAGCAAAATACCAAAAAGCATTCTTTTAGCTTCGTCTTCTCTATTGAATATCCACTCAAAACCTGCTCTTAAAGCTAAAAATACTAATGCTACATAAGCAATGTTTTTAAAAAATTCCCATAAAATAGAAGCAAACCCATAATTACCAAATGGATCTAAAACCGAAAAAAAGTTAATAATAACAGCAGCAACTTGAGAAAGTAAATTAAAAAGTAAATGGGTAGCAGCAAGAGCGACTCTTGATAAAAAATTAAATAAATCTAAAGCCATACCTACTAAACCACCCCTAAACCAATACCATAATCCTCCTCCCACTAAACCAACAATAGCCAAAATTGGCCACCATGCCAGCCCTTTATTTTTAAAAGCTCCCCTCTTCATTTTATGTAAATTTTCTTTGGTTTAAATATGTTAAATATATTAAAAATGCTAGCAAGAAGATTAACAGTTATGTCAAAAGCTTTTCTAATTAAACTAATTTTAGGAGTCCCTTTCATCTGAGAAGTTGGTTCTTCAGGAGGCAAAGTTGGAGATTCTTTTGGCTGTGTTGTTTTTAATTCTTCTTCAATGGAGCTTAATAAATCATTATATTCTTTACATAAATTATAATTTTCATCCATAATATTGTTTAATTGTTCCACATTATTATCTAGTTCATTAGAAATTTTGCTTATTTCTTCTTCATTTAATTTAGAAAGATACATATCCCAAGCTTTATTTAATTCTTTTTCTAGTGCTTCATTAAGTTCGTCTAAATTTCTTTTAAGATTAGCTAATTCAGCCATTTCTGTACCTTGTGTTAATATTAGATTGTTTATGTCATTTAAGATAGCCTTATATTTACTTGACAAATCTTTTAAGTATTCTAAGGTTTCACCAAGTTTTAAAACTATAGCTCTATTTAAGTTTCCTTCTTCTGCAGAATATCTAAAATTAAAATCATATAACAAAGTTCCAGCTGGAGTTATATGATTTTTAGCATATTGTATGGTGTTATTAGCATAAATTTCTATTTTTTCAAAGTAAGGAATTAAAACTTTACTAATTTCATCTTGAATAGCACTTAATTGAGAAGGATCAAGATCCCCCATAAGCAAATTATTGATATGAGTATTAAGAGAATTCAAAAAATAACTTTGTTCTAAGGTTGTAGGAGGCGTTCCATATAAAGAATAAAGAATAATCAGAAGGTCGTGAGCAATTAAATAAAGAGAAACGTACCGATTGTTATATCCGGGTATTAGCTCATAATATCTATCACCAATTAGATCTGCCATGTTTTCTTCATACCTTTTTTTTATCCAATTATAATCTAAGTTTGAATTTGATACATAAAATAAATGAGTAGGATAAAACTTTTTATAAAAAGTTAATTTAATTTCATTTTTTAATTGAGGATAGCCAAGAGGATCATTGTTTTTATAAACGCAGTCTCCGGCTATTTGAAGTTGCCCTCTATATACTTCATCATAATAAAAGATATAATACGCAGGAAATCTATTACACCTATTTGAGTTTTTAATTAAATTTTTCATGTCAGGATAATCAGTAAAGAAAGTTGTTAGTTTAGAATTATAACCAAGGTTAAATAACTGAAAAGTTTTAGAGTTTATTTCTTTTATGTTTTTTTCAATTCGTTTTTCTATCTCTTGAACCCTTTTTGAAGTAGAATCAATTTCAATTTTTAATTGAGTAATAGTGGCATTATCTAAAGTATTTTTAAGTTGAGTTAGTTCTTCTATAGTTGAAGTAGGAAGCAGAGAATTAATTTGATTTAGGTTTTCAAGATTGTTATTAAATGAGGATATTAAATGTTCTAAATTAGTCAATTTTTCGTCTGAAAAAGATAAATTCTGATTTTCTATATATTCATTTAATGCTTCTGAAAAAGCCCTGGTTGTTGAAGCAAACTGTTCTGTTTCATTAGAAATATCAGTTATTTTACTTAAAATTTTGGTTAATTTTTTAGAAGCAACTTTCAATTCTTCTTGAGATATTTCTGCGGTTTTTGCTAATTGAGATTCTAAAGTATCTTTACAAGCTTGAGTTAGACCAGGCGTATTTAAATATTCTGTTTTTGAACAAATTTGATTAATTTTTTCAGGAGTATAAGCATTTTTAATATCTAATATAATTTCATTTTTAGTTTTTTTGCTTTCTAAACTAGCAAAACCTTTATCTATGATTTGAAATAATTTAGTAGAAAACCAAGATCTTAAAAAAGCAGCTAAAACATTAGCAGCCCTTTCTTGAGACTTAAAGAAATCCAAAGGAGATGTTAAAATTTGTTCTTTTAATTTTTCATAATCACTAGGAGAGGATAAAATAGGACCAGGCATCAAACATCTAGGATCTTCACCAGATATATTTTTTTCTGCCTCAATTCTTTGTTCAATACTTTGCTTTTTTCTATCTAATTCTTCTACTTTTTTAGTATCACCCTTTTCCATAGCATTTTTTATTTGATTCGTAATTTCTTCTTTTTCTACTTCGCTCCAGGTTTTCAAACACATACTTTTAGGTTTAAATGTTAACCCTCCAGGTTGTTGCTCTTCTATGTTTAACTTTTCTAATTCTTTTGATAATTCACTTTCAATTACTGCCATATCGCGAGATATCAAAAAAGAACAATTTTTAAGACTGATTTCTGTATTTATTTTTTCAATATAAGGGAAAATAATAGTTGTAAAAGAAGGTAAATTTTCTGTTGGATAAAATTGAGCTAATAAATTTTTTACTTTTACTAAGTTAAAAATATTAGCAAAAGCATTTAATGATCTAGTTTCAATTTTTGTTATTAATTTTTTAGGTTTACTATGAAAAGCATACTCAGGGCCACCAAATTCTCCCCAACTTTCAGACATTGTTTCATTAACAGGAGGTTGTATATTTAAATTTTTATAAACAATTATTTCCTCTTCAGGCTCACAAGCTTTTTTTTCTAATATATTTAACTTTTGCAGTTTCATAAAAGCATCAAAATACTTCATTAATTTTTGTGAGTTTTCAGACTGGGACGCTAGGCTAGCCCCACTTATTTGTGTTGTAGTTAAAATATTAGCTAAACACCATCTTAAATCATCTGGAATACACGGCAAATTTTTATATTTATTTAAAACTCTATTTAAAGCTTTTTGCTGAGCTAAAAACAACCTGAAGTTTCTATAGAGATTGATATCAGAGATAAAGTTTTTAAGAATTTTGTTATAAATAAAATCATTGATTTTACTAATTAATTTAAATTTAAAATATTCTATTGCATCTTTGATTGCAAGTTGGATTGAAGCTTTAATTGAAGCAGCTATATTTTTAGTAGTTTCTTTTAAAGAATTTTTAATATCTGCATTTACTTCTTGTGCTGCTACAGGAACTTTTCCTATTAAACTTTTGAAAAGACCACTTATTAAATCTGCAGCAATTCCAACTATAAATCCTCTTATTAACTCTTCAAAAAATCCTGGAGGCTTTTGTTCTTTGCCAGAGAAATATTCGAATTCACTTATATAATCAACCGAAGAGGTAGTGCTTTCAATTTCTTCTATTTCTATATGCTTAGGAATTTTACATTGAAGATAATATGGAGTAAAATCAAATGGACTAATCTTTTGTTGAATATTTTCTCGTTGATCATTTTCATCTTCTTGAGCTAATACAAAGCCTATCTTAGAGTTAACTGTTAAGAAGCTTAAAATAATTAAAAAAACAATTAATTTTTTCATAATTTTTCAATTAATTTTTCTTGTATGTCTACAAGGTTATTTAAAATTAAGCTTAATAAATAAATTTGTTCAGGATCATTAGTTAAAGCAATATTTTTAAAACAATAACCCATACCTGAAAGCAAGATAGTTTCTAATTTGTGTAAATCATAATATTCTTTGGGAACATCTATTTTTGAAAAATCATCAGTTATAGCTAAAATTAGTTCAGCAGAATTGTTTAAAGATTCTTTGTTATTAAAATCAATTTGAACAAACTTTAATTTATTCAAAGTATTTTTAATATCATTTGCATAAACTTTCGGATCTTTATTTACATTTATTTTAATGTTATTAACATATTGAGAAGCAAAATCTAAAATCTCTGCCTCAATTTCAATTTTTTTATTTGATAATCTTAAATTTTCAACTTGATTTATAAAATTAAGTTCTTTATAAATTTTAGCCTCAGGCATTTTAGCAAATTTAATTAATTCTTTAAATTCTAGCGGAGCACCTTCTAAAATTTTTTCATATTTTTCTTTATCCTCTTTTTTTGCCAAAGGAATATTTTTATTCAAATTTAAAAAACCTATTAAAGTAATAATAAAAAAGATCAGTATTAATAAAATTATTATTAATGTTTTTTTATTTACTTTTATCATTTGTGAGCCAGCAGCGGGATTCGAACCCGCAACCTACTCCTTACGAAGGAGCCGCTCTACCTTTGAGCTATGCTGGCCTATTTAAATAATTTTAAACATAAATTAAAAATTTTGAGGTAAAATAATTACTTTTTCTCCAGGCTCAACTAAATTAAATTTTTCTTTCATATCCTTTTTTAAATTTTCAGGATCTGATAAATACTCTAATTTTTCTTTTAATTTTTTATTTTCTTGTTCAAGTTTTTCTATGTAATTTTTATACACCCCAATTTCTTCTTTGATCGGTTTATTTTTAATCTTCTCTTTAACAATAATGAACCCTAAATAAAAAATTATTAGAATTTGAATAAATATTAAAAATTTTATAAATTTATCATACATTCTCGTATTTTTTAATTTTAATTTTTTTACCTATTTTTATGGTTATAAGCCCCCTTATATACTCATCTATATTATGTTTATTAGTGTAATATAAAACTAATTTTTCTAACCTTTTTTTCTTTTGTGAAGAATAATGAATAGAAGGATCAAAAATTGAATTCTCTTTTAATGCCTTCACCTCGTAAAAATAATATATTTTGTCTTTCTTGGCGATAATATCTATCTCCCCATATCTTTTTAGCCAATAATTTTTTTCTAAAATTTTATAACCATTTTTAATAAGAAACTTTTCTGCAATACTTTCTGTAATCTTACCAAGATTTTTCATATTAGTAAAAAAATCTTCTGTAAACAATTTCCCATAAAGGTATAGATTCTTCATATTCATCTAAAAATTGAATTAAGTGTTCTCTAATCTCATCAGCATTTAAATACGTTTCCAAAGGAACGACGGGTCCTATTTTAAAAAATTCTTTAGGAACAAAATATATAAAATTTCTATCTCCGGCAAAAAAGATTTCAAAGCCTATAATCTCATCCCAACTATAAAACTTATTATTTATATAAATACCCTCTTCATTTAATCTTATTCTTAATTCTGTAGGTTCATAAAAAAATGGATGGAAAAAGAAAAAAAGGCCAATAAAAGAAATTACTAGATAAAGAAAATCTTTTACAACTATAGCATACACAATGGAAGCGCCTATAATTACCCCCCAAAATAAATGCCAAAGTAAATCCCCATAAGGATGTTCATAATGAGATAATGTAGTCCAAGAGTAATTAAATACCGGTATATTTTTATTTTTTGGCATATTTATTTTAAATGGATAAATTCTTGATTATAATTATAAAATAATGAATAACCCATTTCAAAAAATAGAAAAAAAGTGGCAAAAAATTTGGTCCAAAAATAATTTTAAGATTTGGCACTCAAAAGATTTTAAAGGTAAAAAAATTTATATTTTAGATATGTTTCCTTATCCTTCTGGAGAAGGTTTGCATGTTGGCCATGTAGAGGGTTATACAGGCACAGATATTCTGAGTAGATATTATCGAATGAAAGGGTACAATGTTTTACATCCTATGGGATGGGATGCCTTTGGTCTTCCTGCAGAAAATTATGCCCTAAAAATGAAAAGAAATCCTATGACTTTTGTTCCTAAAAACATAAAGAGATACAAGCAGCAAATTATAAGTTTAGGATTAAGTTATGATTGGAAAAGAGAAATCAATACTACTGATCCAAATTATTATAAGTGGACACAATGGATGTTTTTAAAAATGTATGAAAAAGGTTTAGTTTATGAAAAATCTGCACCAATTAATTTTTGCCCTTCATGTAAAACAGGTTTAGCTAATGAAGAAGTTATTCAAGGAAAATGTGAACGATGCGGCACACAAACAGAAACAAGATATTTAAATCAATGGCATATAAAAATCACTGCTTATGCTGATAGACTATTAGAAGATTTAGAAGAATTAGATTGGCCAGAAAATGTTAAAGAAATGCAAAAAAATTGGATTGGTAAAAGTGAGGGTTACGAATTAGATTTTAAAGTAGTAGATCAAGATTTTAAAATAACAATCTTTACAACAAGATTAGATACTATTTTTGGTGTTACCTTTTTAGTTCTAGCACCGGAACACCATTTATGTTTGAAGGTTGCTAAAGAAGATTATTATTTCTCAGTTAAAAATTATATCGAAGACGCTTTAAAAAAACCTGAAAGAGAAAGAAAAACAGAAGAAGTAACAGGCGTATTTACTGGTTCTTACGCCGCCCATCCATTAATAGGTAATAAAATACCCATATGGATTAGTGATTATGTTTTATATTCTTATGGGACAGGAGCAATTATGGGAGTTCCTGCTCATGATTCAAGAGATTATGAATTTGCAAAAAAATTTAATTTAAAGATAACCCCCGTTATCACACCAGAAAAAAATAAAGAGTTAGAAAATTTACCCTTTGAAGAATATGGATATTTAATTAATTCTTTTGATTATAATGATTTAGATTCGAAAACAGCAATTTTAAAAATAGGAGAGGAATTAGAAAAAAGAAATATAGGAAGAAAGACTATTTACTATAAACTAAGAGACTGGATATTTTCTAGACAGAGATACTGGGGTGAACCTATTCCTTTAGTGAGATGTCCGAAATGTGGTGTTGTCCCATTAACAGAAAAAGATTTGCCCTTAAAATTACCTAAGGTTAAAAACTATGAACCTACAGAAACAGGTGAATCTCCTTTAAAAAATATTCAAAGATGGGTTAAAACAAAGTGCCCTCAATGTAAAGGACCAGCAGAAAGAGAAACACATACTATGCCACAATGGGCAGGATCTTGTTGGTACTATTTAAGATATATTGATCCTCAAAATAAAAAAGAATTTGCTAGTTATGAAAAATTAAAGTACTGGTTACCAGTAGATATTTATGTTGGGGGTGTAGAACATGCTGTTTTACATTTACTTTATGCAAGATTTTGGCATAAATTTTTATATGATTTAGGATTAGTACCTACAAAAGAACCCTTTAAAAGACTAGTTAATCAAGGATTGATTTTAGGCCCTGATCATGAAAAAATGTCAAAATCAAGGGGCAATGTAGTTAATCCTGATGAGGTAATCAAAAAATATGGTGCAGACACCTTAAGAATTTATGAAATGTTTATGGGTCCATTTGAAAAAGTAAAACCATGGGATACACAAGGTATTATAGGAGTACATAGATTTTTAAATAGGGTTTGGGAATTTTCTAAAAAAATTAAAAAAGAAAAAATTACAAAAGAAAAAGATCCAGAAATGCTAAGGGCGATTAATAAATTAATTAAAAAAGTAACTGAAGATATTGAGAATTTCAAATTCAATACAGCTATAAGTGCAATTATGGAATTTGTGAATTTTATGAGTAACAAAAAAATTGCTATAGAAACATGGCTGAAATTTATAAAACTTCTCTTTCCTTTTGCACCACATATTTCGCAAGAAATATGGTTTTTATTTGGTAATAAGAAATTATTAGATTATGAAAAATGGCCAAAGTACGATTCACATTATATTGAAGAAAAAATAAGAAAAATAATAATTCAAGTAAATGGTAAAAAAAGAGATGAAATAGAATTAGAGGAATACCAAATTGAAATTGAAAAATTAAAAGAAATAGTATTAAACAGACCTAAAATTAAAAAATTTTTAGAGAATAAAAAAATAAAGAAGATAATTTTAGCTCAAGATAAAATTTTAAATATTGTCACTGAAAGTTAAAACCCTAGAGCGCTTCCGTAGCCTGTAATTGTTCCTATAGTAGGTATGGGAATAGGATGAGGAAAAGCAGGTTTAATACAAACTCCACCAGGAACCCACCAACCTAACATTTTTGTACCAGGAAGAGGGGGATAAATAAAATATAAATATCTATTACTACCAATTGGTACAAAATATGGACCAGGAGGAATATTTACAAGACCTCCAAGAGGAGGTTGTACTGTTATCATTACTCCTCCATTTAAGCAAGGAAATGGTGAAAGATGAACTACTCTGGGTGTTCCAAAAGGCAATCCTTGTGCTGAAGCTAATAAAGGACTAAGAATATTTATAAATAAAAATAAAAATAAAAATTTTGTCATAATGTGCGGCTGGGAGGATTCGAACCTCCGACCTGGTGTTTATAAGACACCCGCTCTGCCACTGAGCTACAGCCGCATATAATAATATTTTATTCTAACTCTATTTTTTTTACAGACTCGCCTCTAACTTTTGGAATTCTAATAATTAAAATACCATCCTTTAAACTGGCCTTAATGTTATCTACATCAACATCTCTTGGTAAAATAATAGTTTTTGAAAATGGCCCCCAATAGCACTCTCTATATAAATAATCTGTAATTTTTGGATTTTCTGGTGGTAATCTTTTTCCTCTTATTATCAACATATCACCATGTACCAAAATTTCTATGTCATTCATTGTTACTCCAGAAATAGGGGAGACAATAACTAATTCTCCATCTTTTAAATAAACATCTACAGCTAATTGTCCTTCTTCCTCTTCTAAATTAATTGGATGTGTATGTTCCCAATCTGTCATCTTTTATTTTTATTACTTTAAATTCTATTAAAGTAACAAAGTAAATAGCCCATAAAATTGGAAAGATCAAAAGCCTAATATCTTCTCTAATTATAAAAATATTATATAAAAAATGCAAAAAACTAGCCATTAAAAAACTATAAACAAAAGGAAGAATCCTTCTTGTTTTTAAAGTTACTGCATAACCAAAGCCTATAAGAAGAGATGCTAACATATGCAAGAAATTAGCCCCTAAAAATCTTAAAATAGATACTGCTATAGAAGCTAGAAATGGACTTATGTATTGCGGAGGATTTATTAAAACATAACAAACATTTAAATATGTTTCAATAAAGGCAAAACCTAAGCCAGCAAAGCCCATATAAATCATAGCATCAATAATTTCATCAAAATACTTTACAGAAAAGATAAATAAAAATATTAAAATAAATTTAAAAAACTCTTCTATCAAAGCTGATAAAAAATAATAAGCATAATTGAACTCAAATCCCAAAATGGTATAAATTTTTTCTTGAGAGAAATAACTGAAAACTGCGGCTACAATTCCTAAAATAATAGCAAATAAAAGCATAAGCTTAGGTTCAGGGTGTTCATCTTGTAAATAAATAAACTCCCACCAAATCCATATAGGAATCAAAGAAGTTAAAAATATAAACGTAAAATTAGGAAAAAAACAATTTATTAAATTTGATGTGGCCACTTTTCTAATAACAATAAATTCTTATGCCCCATTAATGACCATAAATATTCAGTAATAAAAGGCATGAAAGGATTTAATAATTTAAGAGAACCCATTAGTACCATTCTTAAAACTTCAGGATTATTTTTAGTATCTCCTTTACAAGATTCAATATAAACATCACAAAGTTGATTCCAGAAAAATTTATAAATTCTTTTTAGCGCATTTGAAAATTGTAGTTTTTCAATATTTTTATTGACATATTTTAAGGTAGAATTAAAAGCCCTAATAATTTTTCTATCTTCACCACTAACCCCATCCCTTTTTTTCATCTCCGGATATCTTATCAAATAAAATCTTACGGCATTATAAATTTTATTAGCAAATTTCATACCATTTTCAACATTAGCTTCATCAAATCTTAAATCTTGCAAATTTGTAGTCTGCCAAATTAAGCCGAATCTTAAAGCATCTGCGCCATACTTATCAATTAAATCTAAAGGATCAATTCCAGTTCCTAAACTTTTAGACATTCTTTTACCCTCTTTTGTTAATACAGTAGGATGAATATAGACTAATTTAAAAGGAACATCTTTCATAAAATATAATCCCGAAAAAATCATGCGTGTAATCCATAAGTTTAATATATCTCTTGCAGAAAAAACAACATCCACGGGATACCACTTTTTTTCTTTATTTGTATATAAAATTGCAAATGGCCATAAAGCCGAAGAAAACCACGTGTCAAAAACCTCATCTGTTCTATACCAACTTGATTTTTTGCAAATTTTACATCTTTTATCAGGTTTTTTAATAGAAACAACATAGCTATCCTCACAATTTTTGCAATACCAAACAGGTAAGATTTGCCCCCACCATATTTTTCTTGATATACACCAATCTTTTATATTTTTTAACCATTCAAAATAAATGCGTTTAAATCTGTTATGAGTAATAAATATTTTTCTGTTTTTAACAGCTGCTTTTGCTAAAGAAGCCAAATAATCCATTTTTAAAAACCATTCTTTAGAAGGAATAACTTGTAATTCTGTTTGGCATCTATAACAAATAGGTATGTTATGTTTAATATTTTCTTCTTTAACTAAAAGATTTTTTTCTTTCAAAATATTAACAATTTTTTCTCTTGCAGCAAGATAATCTACGCCCTCAAAGCCAGGAACATTTACTATTTTCGCCGCTTCATCTATTACTTTTATTATTTGTAAATTATGCTTAACTCCGATTTCATAATCTAAAATGCTATGAGCAGGTGTTATTTTTACGACTCCAGTACCAAATTTAGGATCTACCCGAGTATCAGCAATTACTAGTAATTCTCTTTCTACTATAGGTAAAATAGCTATCCTACCAATATATTTATTGTACCTTCCATCATTTGGATTTACTGCCAAAGCAACATCTCCCAACATTGTTTCTGGTCGAGTTGTAGCCACAGTTAAATACTCTTCAGAGTCTTTTAAGGGATATTTTATATAATAAAATTTACCATCTCTTTCAACATACTCAATTTCTAAATCAGAAAGACTTGTTTTACATCGTGGACAGAAGTTAATAGCTCGATAATCCCTGTAAACCCAACCTTTTTTGTAATAATGGATGAAAGCCCTTTCTACCCATTTGACATAATTTTTATCTAAAGTAAATCTTGTCCTAGACCAATCTGGAGTAATCCCTAATTTTTTAAATTGCTCTAAAATAATACCTCCATACTTTTCTTTCCATTCCCACACTCTTTTGATAAATTTTTCTCTTCCTAAATCAAATCTCGTAAGCCCCTCTTTTTTTAATTCTTTTTCTACGACATTTTGAGTAGCAATTCCGGCATGGTCTAAACCTGGTATCCAAATAACCCTATAACCATTCATCCTTTTATATCTAAGAAGAACATCAAGCAAGGTATTTTGCAAAGAATGTCCCATATGAAGGCTACCAGTAATATTTGGTGGAGCCATCAATGCTTTAAATTCTTTTATGCTTTTTTGTTTTTCTATCTTTAAATAAGGAAGCCACTTTTGATATATTTTTTCTTCAATTTCTTTAGGATTGTATTTTGTTGGAATTTTTCCTATCTCCATATTTTAAAATTATAGCAAAAACACATTGGGCGGGAGAGGGATCGAACCTCTGACCTTCTCGTTGTAAGCGAGACGCTCTGCCACTGAGCTACCCGCCCATATATTCTGATAATATTCCTATGATCCAACCCAAAGCCAAGATTAGTGATAAAATTATAACCAAAAACCGCGGTATTTTAAAATATAAATAATTTTTCAAATTCAAATAACATAAAAGAAGAACAAAAAGATTAAAGCCTAAAAAAATACTTCCTGTTAGACTTATTAACTTAGCAATATTTTCTAATTTTAAAAATGGTATAACGATAATTGTTAAACTTATAATAAACCAAGCTAAAATAGAATTTATTTTATAATCAAAAATTAACCCTCTTTTCAAATAAAAAGCTAAAGCTATGAATGTAGTAAAGATATTGAAAATAGCTAAAAAAGCAACAGCTAAGACAATAAACTTACTAGGCAAATTTTTTATATTTTCTATAACCATTACAGAAACATCTTTACCAAAAGCTCCATAAATAGAAACAGTAAATAGAAAATATATACAAAATACCAAGAAAATTGAAATTAAATTAATCCAGAACATAGTTTTTTTGTTTTTTCCTATAATATCATAAACCATTTGTAAAGAAGAATAGCCTGTATAAGCAAAAATTAATACCCCATAGCTTAACCATGGATTTAAAACTTCTATTTTAAAATTACTCAAATTTAAATAAGGTAAAAAATATATACTAAGACCCCCAAAAATAAGAATCATAAAAAATCCTAAAATGCCCTCAATATCAGAAAGAAAGTTTACAGAAGGTAAAATTATTAAAATTACCAAAAAAGCGTAAAATAATTTAATCAAGAGCGGATTATTAAAAGGGAAAATTACAATGGTGAATTTATAAAGCGCTATATAATAGCTTGCGAAAACAAGTATATTTCCTAAAAAATCAATAAACCAAACAAAATTTTTCCAATTTCTTCCTAAAATTCTTGCGCTAAGCCCTGGTAAGTTATGTTTTTCTTCAATCTGAAAAATTATTTCACTATAAACTAAATGGACAAAAAAAATTAAAACAGGTACAATTAAAAACCAAAACCAATAATAAATACCCGACTTAGCTAAAGTATATGGCAAAATAAAAACACCTAAGCCAATAATTGTACTTGTAATCAAAAAAACACTATTCAAAAAATTTGTCATCTTTTCTTATTTTAATTTCTATAAAGGGTAATAGAGCTAAAATTAAAATTACCAAAATAGTTGTGACAAAAGATTCTAAATAAAATCCTTGCCCTACACTCGCACCTATAGCTGCTGTTGTCCATAAAGCTGCTGCTGTTGTAGCTCCTCTTATTTTTTCTTCATGATAAAAAATAATCCCCGCACCTAAAAACCCAATCCCTAAAACAATATTAGCTAATATTCTTGTTATTGAATCAGGTGTAAATTTTGTAGCTATTAAAGAAAAAAGAGTTGCTCCTAAACCAACTAGAGCAAAAGTTCTAAGTCCTGCTTGTTTTTTGAAAAAACTTCTTTCTACTCCTATTAAGGCGCCTAAAGCCGCGCCTAAAAATAATCTATATATTATTTCTAAATAACTCATTTATTCAATTAATTTTAATAATTTATCAATTAAAATTTTGGGATCTGATTCCCACACAATTTTATTATGTTCCTTTCGTGCCTCTTTTATAATTTCTTGCATATATTTTTCTTCACCTCCTGAACCAACTAAAATACCCATAGGCTTTTTCTCTTCATAAGCAATTAAAAATTCATTTAATGTTCCTGTTCTGCCGCAAATAAAAATAACTCCATCGCCAGATCTTACTAAGATTAAATTTCTTCCCGAATGTCCTAGTCCTGTATAAAAAATAAGATGGTGATAATCAAGAGGTAACTCATATACTTTCAAGTGTTCCTCTTTATTTATTGCCGGAGAAAAACCCAAGACATATCCATTATTTTCATACGCTCCTTTAGCTGCCCAAAAAGGTGCTCCTGTTGTCGCTCCTGTGATAGCAATTATATTTCTTAAAGCTAATTCTTTACCTATTTCATAAGCAAGCCCATTAACATTAGGAGCACAGAAAGTTGTATCTGAAGCTCCTGAAATGGCAATTTTTATTTTTTGCATTTTTAATAATTTAAATAATTTTCAATTAAATCTAAATCACTTGTTGTTAATTTTCTTTTTGTTCTTATTAAATCTCTACTCTTTTTACTTAAAAAATGATTAAGGCCACTAATTCTTCTCAGTGCCCGTCCCTTTTTAGTGATTTTAAATCTTTTTAAAACAGATTTTCGAAATTTTCCTCGGGCCATTTTACTTTTTAGAAATACTAACTAATAAATTGTTTCCTTGTTTTTTAAAGTCGTCTGTTAATTTAAATGGTATTTCTATCATTTCTAAAAATTTTTTGATTTTTTCTTCAGCTAAATCTACATGAAGAAGTTGTCTTCCTTTTAAAATCATTCTAATTCTAATTTGATGTCCTTCTTTTAAAAATTCTTCAATCTGTTTAGCTTTTCTTTTTAAATCTCCTTCAGCTTCTTGAAAACTTATTCTGATTTCCTTCAATTCTGCTCCTCCCTCTTTTTTATGTTTTCTTTTTAATTGGTATAAATATTTTTTATAATCTCCAATCTTGATTACAGGTGGCTCTATTTTATCTGAAATTAAAATTAAACCAGTATTATTTTTTTCAGCAATTTCTATGGCTTCTTTTAAAGTCAAAACACCTATTTGTTTACCATCTTCCCCTATTAATCTTACCTTTTTATTACTCTTTAAAGAGTTAATTCGTGGGTCAAACAGTTTTCTAGAAAATCAACTAATAACGACTACAATAAATGATCAGCAATTTTACTTGCAGCATAGGCTTCTGGTTTAATTTTAACTTCAAATCCATACCCTTTTACTAAATTAATAATTTCTTTAACAACACTTTTACTTTTTCCATTAGTACTTAAATCTAAATGTAGTTCAAAATCAAATTCTAATTTTGCTTTAATCAATTCTTCTAAAATTTCTTTACTAATTTCTAAACTCAAATTAGCTTCTCCCCATAACCTTGTAAACAGATCCATTTTTTTATTAACATTATTTTTTTTCCAAAAATATCTAGCACCATAACCTACTCTATGAACTACGATGACAGATATAAATTCAACATTATTTTCTTGAACTTCTGAATCTGTACCAACCAAAATTCTATATTTATATTTTTTATCAGCCAAAATAAAATCTTTAATCTCTTTTATTAACAAATTCTTTGTTAAATTTTTTCCGGAGGCTGTTTTAAAATCTTTTAATGTCATTATTTAATTTTATAAAATTCTTCATAAATTTCATAGAATATAACTAATAAGGGTAAAACAGAAAAAATACCTAAAATACCACCAATTTTCCCTCCAATTAAGATACCTGATAAAGTAGCAAGGGGCTTTATTTTTAATGCTGTTTTAGCAGCCAAAGGAACCAAGATGTTATTTTCTAATTGTTGAATTAGTATAAATCCTATAATAACAAAAAGTATTTTACTGGGGTCATGCGATAAAGTTAGAATAATAGCAACTGTTGCACCCAAGATAGGTCCTATAATTGGAATAATTTCTGTAAGGCCGGCAATTAAACCAACAATGCTAGCATAAGGCAATTTAAAAATCAACATCAATAAAAATGAAGCTAATCCTACTGAGATCATTAAAAATAATTGACTAGCTAACCATGCTGCCAACCCCCTTTTTATTTTTTGAAGAAGATTCAAGTATTTGTTGGCTTCATTACCAAAAATTCGTTTGAAGATTTCTGGCATTAAATCAACCTGGGTCGAAATATAAAAAGACATTATTAAAATAAGAATTAAATTAAATAATCCCCCAAGCATATTTAATAGGTATTTCGAAGTATTTATAAAAAATTCAGGCATTGGTGTCTTTAAAAAGCTTGAGAGATATTTAGAAATACCTAATTCTTCGATATAATCTTGGATATTAGGCAAAATATTTTTAAGCTCAAGAACAATTAGTGGAGCTAAAACATAAATGATTACAATAAAAAGCAAAGTAAAAACTAAATAAATTAAAGCAATATTTAAATAAAATGGTATTTTAAATTTCAATTTAATATAAATAGCCCACTGCTGCACTGCTAATCCTAAAAAAATTGAAACTAAAATTACAAAGATAATTTCTTTTAAGTACCAAGACAAAATTGCTAAGAGGGGAATACTCCAAAAAACTAAATTTTTTTTAAATTCTTCTTTTAAAGTCATTAACTAATTATACAAAGTTTTAAAAATTTTATTGAAATTTATTTTTTTATATTCATCAGGAACCAATACACCAAACCTTAAATTCTCGTAAGTTATTAAATTTTTTAATTCTTGTTTAATATTTTCTTCATTTACTACTTTTATTTTTTTAATATATTCATAAGGATGAAAGAACTTGTTAAACAAAAGATAATCTATGCCATAAAAATAAGCTAAATTTAATGAAGATTCAGCTGTAGATAGAAGTGAATTTTTTAAAATAGCTTTTGATTTTTTAATCTCCTCACCGCTTAATTTTTCTTTCTGAATTTTTTTAAGTTCTTCTAAAATTCTTTTAATCGTACTTTCAATTTTTTCCAAATTACAACCTGTTTGTATAAAAAAATAGCCCCGGTCGGTATAAAGGTCTGTATCAACTTTAATATAATACGTTATCCCTAGTTCTTCTCTTAAAATTCTAAATATCCTTGAGCTTAAACCATAGCCTAATAAGCTTGTTAAAACACCTAAGACAAACCTTCTATCTTTTAAATACTTTAACCCCTTGGTTTTAAATAGTATTAAAAGATGAGCTTGTTTTAGATCTTTTTTCGTGTATATTTTTCCTTTTACCTTGGGAATTTTATTTTCATTAAATAAAAACTTGCTGGGCGGTTTTTCTTTTGAGTATTTTTCAAATAATTTTTCTGTTGTTTTTAATATTTTGTTTTGATTAAAATTACCAACTAAAATTAAATATGTATTATTTACTGTATAATGTTTTTTAAAATATTTTAAGATAGTGTCTTTTTTGATAGATTGCAAATTTTTAGCAGTTCCTAAAATTGACCATCCAGCAGGTTGATCACCAAAAGTAATTTTAAGTACTTCGTCAAAAATATAAGAAGTTGGAGTATCTATATGAAAGTTTATTTCTTCTAAAATAACATTTCTTTCTTTTTCAATTTCCTCATCAGGAAAAAGAGGATTACATAAAATATCTGACATTAAATATACAGCCCCTTCAAAGTATTCAGGTAAAGTTTTTATATAATAACCAGTATATTCATAAGAAGTAAAAGCATTATAACTAGCTCCTATTTTGTCTAATTCTAAACCAAGATCGTTTGAAGAAGGAAATTTTTTCGTACCCCTAAAAAACAAATGTTCAACAAAATGCGATATACCATTTAATTTTTTTGTTTCGTAATCAGTACCAGTTTTGATCAAAGCTAAAATAGAAGCAGTAATAAGCTCTTTAGATGGGTAAATTATTACTTTTAAATTATTTTTCAGCTTAAAAACCCTAGGAAGCTTCTGCATCCCTTTTCTTTGTTTTAGAAACAGAAACGACTCTTTTTTTGCCTTTAATAATTCCTTTTTTTATTAATAAATTCCAAACAGAATCAGAAACCTGCGCTCCATTTTTAATATAAAATTCAATATTTTCTTTGTCAAATTCTCCTACTTTTTTTCTAGGATCCCACCACCCTAATTTGGTAATATATTTTCCTTGTAATTTGCTCTTTTTTTCTTGTAATACAATCCTAAAAACTTTTTGGTGTTTTTTGCCTGCTGGTTGAAATCTAATTACTAACATTTTTATACAAATTCTATAATGCTTAATTCTGCGTTGTCGCCTTTTCTTTTAAGAGGTAATTTAATAATTCTTGTATAACCGCCATTTCTATCTTTATATCGTGGAGCTACTTCATGAAACAATTTATACGCTGATTTTTTTGGTAATTTACTTAATAACCTTCTTAAAGCTGCCAAGTTTTGTTTTTTAGCTGTAGTAATTAATTTTTCTATTGTTTTTCTTAAATATTTAGCTCTTTGTGTGGTTGTTTTGATCTGTTCTTTCATAATCAAATTATGTGCTAAATTTTTAAACAAAGCCCTTCTTTGATCTTTTTTTCTATGAAATTTTTTAACTTTCACTAAATGCTTCATGGATGATTTCAAAATGTTTAATTAATATTTCGCTAGCCTCTTTTAAAGCTTGTTCTGGAGTAATAGTTCCATCTGTTTCAAGAGTAATTCTTAACAAATTATAATCTGCACGTTCTTTATGAACAATATTTTCAACCTCGTAAGTAACATTTATTATCGGAGAAAATATAGCATCTAAAACAATTGTGCCTGGTTCAGCTCTGTCTTTTTCCCTTTCTTCTGCAGAAGAAAAACCATACCCCCTTTCTACTGTAAGAATCATCTTTATTTCTGTATCATTAGAGGTAATAGTAGCAATTTTTAAATCAGGATTGACAATTTCAATGCCAGCGGGGCATTTTATATCTTTAGCATAAATTGATCCCTCTCCTTTTTTATATAATTCTAACTCAATAGGTTCTTCTCCGTCATATTTTATTCTTACTTTTTTTAGTGCTAATAAAATGTCAATAACATCTTCTAACACTCCTGGAATTGATGAAAATTCATGCAATACATTTTCAAGATGAACTAATGTAATTGCCGTTCCCTTAATAGAAGATAATAAAACCCTTCTTAAAGCATTTCCTATGGTAACTCCATAACCAGGATACAAAGGAGCTATTTCAAAAATAGCTTTATTTTTTTCTGAAAAAACTAACTTGGGTTTTTCTGGTAAGACTAGTTCTTTTATCATAATTTATAAAAATTCTTTAATTCGACTATCTAGAATAATATTGAAGGGCTAAGGGAATATTGAAAGGTAAATTGAGTTCTTCTGTCTCAGGGTATCTTAAAAATTCTCCTTTTAATTTATTTATATCAATTTTTAACCAAGGAGGAGGATTATATATTTTTAATTTTTTCTGTAAATTTTTAAACGGTTCTTTATTTTTACTTTGTGATCTTACTTCTATAATATCTCCAGGTTTTAGAAATATAAATGAACTTTTTACCCTTTTTCCATTAACTAAAAAATGCCCATGACTTACAAGTTGCTTTGCGTGAAGCCTAGAATCTGTATAGCCTAATCTCCAGATAACATTATCTAATTTACTCTCCAATAATTTAATTAAGGCAATAGTAACAGGCTCTTGCATTTTTGCAGCTTTTTCAAGTAAATTTTTGAATTGTTTTTCTTTTAATAAATAATAAAATCTTAATTTTTGTTTTTCAATTAAGCTTCTTCCATAATCAGATAAAACCCTAGGCTTTGCTCCGTGCATTCCTGGCCTGGTCCTTCTTCTTAAAAGAGCACATTTATTAGAAGCACATCTTGTATTCCACAATATCTTTTGTCCTAAACTTCTACAAATTTTACATTTTTTTTCTATAAGCATTATACTCTTCTAGGTTTAGGAGGAGTAGGACCGCCAAAAGGAACTGGAGTCCTATCCTCCACTTCAGTGATATTTAAATTTGAATTAAATAATGCTCTTAAGGCCGACTCTCTTCCGGGCCCAACACCTTTAATTATTATTTTTAATTCTCCTACTTCAAAGTTAGCATTTATTTTTTCTAATAAAACCTCAGCAGTTTTAGCTCCGGCATAAGGTGTAGCCTTTTTTGTATTTTTAAAACCACAACTTCCTGCCGAAGCCCAACATAAAACATTTCCATTAGCATCAGTAAAGGTCATTAAAGTATTGTTAAAATGAGAATTAATATGAATAATACCAACATCTATTGTTTTCTTCTTTTTAGTCTTTTTAATTTTTATTGTTATTGGCTTACTGGCTTCCTCTCCTTGAATAATTTTTGTCCTTGTTCTACCCATTTTTTTTATTTCTTAGAAACTTTTCTTTTACCTGAGCCGACTGTTTTTCTTGGTCCTTTTCTTGTTCTCGCATTGGTTCTTGTTCTTTGTCCCCAAACAGGTAATTTTCTTGAATGTCGCCATCCTCGATAACATTGAATATCAATTAACCTTCTAATATTAGCTTGAATTTCCCTTTTTAGATCACCCTCTATTTTTAAATTTTCATCAATATATTTTTCAATTTTACCAATTTCTTCCATGGTTAATTCCTTTGTTTTTTTCATAGGATCAATATTCAACACTTCACATATTTTCTTAGCCCAAGATCTGCCAACTCCATATATTTTAGGTAAAGCAAACAAAACTCTTTTTTCGTTAGGAATTTCTACTCCTGCAATTCTAACCATTTTTATCCTTGCCTTTGTTTATGTTTTGGATTTTCGCAGATAATATAAATTCGTCCATGTCTTCGTACTAATTTACATTTTTTGCATCTTTTTTTAACAGATGCTTTTACTTTCATTTTTAATAATTATTTTCTTTTAATAATCCTGCCTTTTGTTCTGTCATATAAAGAAAGTTCGACAACAACCTCATCACCTGGTACAACTTTTATATAATTAATTCTCATTTTGCCAGATAAATAAGCAAGAATTTCCTCTCCTGTTTTTAATTGTACTTTAAATGTCGTGTCTGGCAATGCCTCTATGACTACTCCTTCAACAATTTCTTTTTTCATTTTTTCTTTTTCGATAACAAACACAATTAATTATACTCAAAAACATTTAAAATCGGGGTGGCCGGATTCGAACCGGCAATCTCGTGGTCCCAAACCACGCGCCTTAACCATTAGGCCACACCCCGCAATTTCAAAATGGACCCAGAGGGACTTGAACCCTCGACCTCCGCCATGCCATAGCGGCGCTCTACCAACTGAGCTATGGGCCCTTAATATTAATTTTATCAACTTTCTTTCTCTTTTACAAATGGAAAATAAATGACTTCTCTTAAGGATTTTGAGTTAGTTAAAATAACTACCAACCTATCTATACCTATTCCTAGTCCTGCTGTAGGAGGCATCCCGTATTCTAAGCCTTCGATAAAAGTTTCATCATAGGGATGAGCTTCCTCATCACCTTTTTCTAAAGCTTTTGTTTGTTCTTCAAATCTTTGTTTTTGATCTATAGGATCATTTAATTCAGCAAAAGCATTTATAACTTCTAAACCTCCAATATAACCTTGAAAACGTAAAGTAAGTTCTGGATTTTGAGGATGTAATTTAGCTAAAGGCGAAATCTCTCTTGGATGATCTATTAAAAATGTAGGCTGAATTAAATTTTTTCTTATTATTTTTTTAAATATCTCATCCACTATTTTCCCTTTACTAATAATTTTAGGTTCGAATTCGATTTGATTTTTTTTAGCGAAATTTATAAAATCTTCCAAAGTGTTTTTAAAATAATCCAATTTAGTATATTGTTTAATAATATCAATATATTTAATTCTTCTCCATTTTTTACCCAAATTAATTTTCTTCCCTTGATATTCTATAATGTAAGTTTCTTTTCCTAAAAATTTTTTATTGAATCTTTTGACTAATTCTTTTAATAGAGTTTCGACAAACTTCATCAAAGTATTTCTATCGCAATAAGCATAATATAATTCCATCATCGTAAATTCTGGGTTGTGCTCTCTGTCAATACCCTCATTTCTGAAATTTTTCCCTATTTCAAAAATTTTTTCAAAGCCACCTACTATCATCTTTTTTAAATAAAGTTCAGGAGCAATTCTTAAATATAATGGTAAGTCTAAGGCTTCCAAATATGTTTTAAAGGGTTTAGCTAAAGCTCCTCCATAATGAGTTTGTAATATAGGAGTTTCTACTTCTATAAAACCCCTTTCCCATAATATTTCCCTTAAAAGACGAATAATATAAAATCTTTGATCAAAAATTTTCTTATCTTCAGCATAAAAAATAGTTCTTAGATAAGGATTTCTTGAAAGAAGCTCTTCATCCCTAATTTTGTAATAATCCTTAGGAAAGTTCTTTAAACATTTTGATAAAAGAATATATTTTTTAGTTATTATACTTTTTTCTCGAGATTGGGGCAAAAAAACATTGCCAACAACTGAAATAAAATCTCCAATTTTAAAAATTTCGGTAAACAAATCAAATTCTTTAGTTATACCCCTTTGAGCGATGCATTGTATTTTACCTGTCTCATCTTTAATGTCAAAAAAAATTATGTTACCATGATCTCTAATTGCCATAATTCTTCCTGTTACCCCAAAAACCTTCCTGCTCTTTAAAAATTTGTTAAAAATTTTTATAACTTCATCAATAGTATAATCTCTTTTACTTTTTTCAGGATAAGGATTAATATTTAATTTTTTAATCTTTTCTATTTCACTACTCATTTATGGTATTTGTCTTGATTGCAAACCTTGTTCTAATTGAGCAGAAATTTGTTGATAGACAGGAACAACTATAGAAACTGCTATAAGCCCAACTATAATACCTACAAAAACTATTAATAAAGGTTCTAATAAGGTCATTAAATTTTTTATAGTATATTTTACCTCATCTTCATAATATTTTTCCATAACTTCTAGCACTCTACTAAGATTTCCAGTTTCTGATCCTATGAGCATAACTCCAGAAAAAATTGGAGGGAAAACTTTTTCTTGAGCTAAAACTTTTTCAAAATTGGCACCACCTTGAATTTTTTGATGTATCCTTAAAATAGCTTCTCTAAATTCTGGGTGAGAAATAACTGAGCTTGTAAGATAAAGAGATTCCAAAACAGTAATACCACTTTCAATCAAAGAACCAAAGATAAAACAAAACGCCCTTAAATTCATATTTAAAATTAATGTTTTCAAAATAGGTAATTTTAGGCCAATTAGAAGCAATATTTGCCTCCCTTTTCTTGTTATTAGCAATCCTATAAAAAGAATGGTTAATAGGCTCAAAAATAAAAAAATTAATTTTATATGATTACCTATCCAAATACCAATTGATAATATGATTCTAGAAAAAGCAGGCAATTTTGTTCCCATTTGTTGCACCAAATTTGCAATTTTCGGCATCACAAAAGTGGTAACTAAAATTATTACGCCAAAGGCGGCAATTAATATAATTGATGGATACAATAAAGAAGAAAATAATTCTGTCCTTACATTTTTTTCTTTTTCTAAGTTTGCTGCCCAATTGTCAAAAGTTTTACTTAAATTACCAGATAGCTCCCCTATTTTTATAAGTTCTATCTCCACAGGACTAAAGCTTTCTGGAAAATATTGAAAAGTTAAATAAAAAGGATTTCCTTTTTGCAAATTATAGATTAAAAATAAAACAAAATCTTTTAAATAACCTGCTTTTAAATTTCTTACAAAAATTTTTAGGCCCTCAATTAAACCCGCTCCAGATTTTAAAATTAAAGCGACATTTCTTGCAAAAAAAATTTTATCCTTTAAAGAAAGCTTTCTGAATGGTTTAAATATTTTGTTTAAAAAAGTTTCTGTTGATAAAACAACCTGGATAGGAGTTAAACCTAAGCCAGATAAATAATCTACAACCTCTTGTTCAGACTCTGCTATTAATTTCCCCCTATGAAATTTTCCTAAATTATCTACTGCTTGAAATTTATAAAATCTCATTTTACTCCTTAATTACTCTTAATACTTCTTCTAAAGTAGTAATACCTGCTATGACTTTTTCAAAACCATCTTCAAACATAGTGCGAAAACCCTTATTTCGTAACATATCTTTAAATTCAACTAAATTAAATTCTTTTCTAGCTAAATAATCTGCTATTTCATCATCAATATAAAACATTTCAAAAATTCCAGTTCTTCCTTTATATCCTGAATAACCACAATATTCACACCCCGTACCTTTATAAATATATTTAGGAAATTCTGCGTTTTTAATCTCTTCTTCTGTATAGCCAGCTTTTATAAGTTGATCTTTTATTAATTCTACTTGATAGCCCTTAACTTCTTCAACGGTGATACAATTAAGGCAAACCTTTCTTACTAATCTTTGAGCCATAACCAAATTTAAAGTTGAAGCGATTAAATATTTAGGTACACCTAAATCAATCAATCTTGGAATGGCTGTGGGAGCATCATTAGTATGTAAAGTAGAAAGAATAAGGTGTCCTGTAAGAGCTGCTTGAATAGCAATATCTGCAGTTTCAAAATCTCTTATCTCACCTACCATAATAATGTTTGGATCCTGTCTTAAAAGACTTCTTAACCCAGAAGCAAAAGTTAGATCTACTTTAGGATTTATTTGCATTTGATTAATTCTTTCTAATTCATATTCTATAGGATCTTCAATCGTACAAATATTTACCTCAGGTCTATTTAAAAGTAAAAGAACCGTATATAAAGTAGTTGTTTTACCTGAACCTGTAGGTCCAGTAGAAAGTATCATACCATATGTTTTAGCCATAGCTCTTTCTAAAAGTCCTTGGTTCTTTTCATTTATTCCTAGTTCAGCTAAAGATGTTGGTCTAAATGTAGAAGCTAATAATCTTAAAACTGCTTTTTCTCCATACATTGTAGGTACTATAGAAACCCTTATATCAAATTCAAAATCACCCAATTTTGTCTTGAACCTACCATCTTGTGGTCTAAAATGTTCATCAATTTGAAGTTGAGATAAAATTTTTATTCTTGCAATTAAAGAGGGATGTAAATTTTTAGGCAGCCTCATTATTTCTCTCAAAACTCCGTCTATTCTAAATCTTACTAAGCTATAATTAGCAAAAGTTTCTATATGGATATCAGATGCATTTAACCCCATAGCATAATTTAGTAAGTTATCTACAATTCTTGTAGCTGAAAGCTTTTGTTCCCCTTCAGTTAAGAATGCTCTTTCAAACTGTGATACTTCTGTGCTTAAAATGTTTTGATATTTTTCTTTATATAAAGCCTGATAATTTATTAAAGCTCGCTGAACTTCATCTTCTAAAGCTAACATCGGTTCAATTTTTTTGCCTGTAATATTGCTTAATAAGTTTATAGTTTCAAAATCTCTAGGATTAGCCATAGCTATCTGAAGAATATCTTTTTCAATATTTATAGGAATAACTTTTTTTTGAATAGCAATTTGCTCAGGAACTAATTTTAAAATACTTATTGGAATAGTTATATTTTTTAAATTAGCTCTTTTTACTCCTAAATAATCACTTAAAATATTAGCAAAAAAATCTTTATCTAGCCATCTTCTACTAAACATTAAATCTAAGGGATTAATATTTAATCTTTTTGATTCGTTTTCTATCTCATTCCAAGTAGTTTCATCTATAATATTGTTTTTAATAAGCAGCTCTTTTAATTCTGAATAGGTAATAATCATGGTTTAAAGTTTTCTAAAAAATATAATCTATTTTTTGTTGCTATATTAATTATTATAAAAAATATACATAGAAAAACCCAATAATTTCTTAAAGAAATTTTTTCAGACAAACCACCCTCTTTTTTAATAATAGTCCTTATAAGATGCCATAAGAAAATTATCAAAAGCCCTGATACTAATAAAAAGAAATTTAAGGGGAAATCTATAAAAGAAGTTAATATTGGGATTATGTAATATTCGTCATAGTAAAATACACCTTCCTTGAATATTTTGTTTAAAAAATAAATTATTAAAAATACAAAAAAAGCTCCTAAAAAACGCCAAATTACTTCTTTATAAAAATGATAATATGCATAAGATAAAAAATAAGAAATAGGCTGATAAGGAGGTAGTAAGAATTTAGAAAGAGGATGATATTCCCAAATTTTATATTGAAGATAGCTTTCAAGGCTGCTGAAAAACAAAGAAAACAAAAAGAAAATCAAAAAAACTATCAACCAATTTTTTTTATCTTGATTTCTGAAAAATATTAAAATTATAGATAAGACAAGGCTTAAAACATGAATAAAGTTCATAAGTAAAAAATTTATCAAATTATTCATGAAAAATATTATAAACCAAGGGTTTTCTTTAATAGAAATAACAACAGTAATTTTTATTTTCCTTTTAATTATTTCTGTGTTTTTCAGTAGATTTTTAGAGTTTTCTGCAGATTACGCTAATGTTTCTAAAGATTTGATTTCAATTAAAAAAACCTTAGAAATAGCAAGAGAAAAATCTTTAATTAAAGAGGGATATACAAGTTGGGGTGTTTATTTTGAAAATTCTACCTCTGCTTATTATCTTTTTGCTGGTCCATCTTATGCTTCTTCGACTCAAGTATTTGCTAATTATTTGAGTACCAATAATAAATTTTTAATTCCAGCTAATAATTCTTATATTGAAATTATTTTTAAACCATTTACTGGTTATGCTACTAATGCAAGAATTACAATTTCATCTCTGAACGAAAAAATAAAGGGTGATATAATAATAAATGTAGTCGGCACTATTAATACAAATATTTATAAATAATGCAAGAAAAAATCTTACCAATAATAGCTTTGTTAATTCTCCTTTTAGGCGGTGGTTATTTATTATTTCAAAAAACTCCTGCACCCCAAATTAATATTATTGATTTAAAAGGATTTAATCCTCCATTAGGCAACCCTGAAGCTCCTGTAAAAATAATTGAATTTGCCGATTTTCAGTGTTTTTTTTGCAAAAAATTTTATATGGAATCATTTAGAAGCATAAAAGAAGATTATATAAACAAAGGATTAGCAGTTTTATATTATAGAGATTTTATAATATTAGGGCCTGAATCAACTCAGGCAAGTTTAGCTTCAAAATGCGCTAGAGAACAAAATAAATATTGGGCATATGTTGATTTACTTTATGAAAATCAAGGATTAGAAAATAGCGGAGCATTTAATAAAGAAAATCTAATAAAATTTGCTGAAAAATTAAATTTAGATAAAAATAAATTTGAAAAATGTTTGAACGAAGGCAAATATATAAAAGAAATTGAAGAAGATACAAAAGCAGCCTTAAAGTTAGGAGCTAGAGGTACGCCTTATATTATAATTAATAATGATAAAATTGAAGGCGCTTATCCTTATAAATATATTAAAGCAGTAATTGAAAAATATCTTAAAAAATGAAAAAAGTAATAATTTATACAACAAATTGGTGTCCTTTCTGTCAAGCAACTAAAGAATATTTAAAAAAGAAAGGCATAGAATATGAAGAAAAAAATGTTGAAAATGATCTTCAAGCAAGAGAAGAAATGATAGAAAAATCAGGTCAACTTGGTGTACCAGTAATAGATATTGAAGGAAAAATAATAATAGGTTTTTCTCCAGAAGAAATAGAAGAGGCTTTAAATGAATAAATTTTTGCTTTTATAATAAACCTCTCTTAAATTTTTAAATTTTAATGAAAGGTGGAATATATATCCAAAATCCAGGAGTGCAGTATCATTATCAGATTTTAGAAAGTTTTGAAGCAGGAATAGAACTTAAAGGGTTTGAAGTAAAAGCTTTAAGACAAAATAAAGGTAGCCTAAAAGGAAGCTATGTAACTATAAAAGATAATGAAGCTTATTTAGTAAATTTCAATATCCCTCCTTATCAGCCTAAAAATACTCCTAAAGATTATGATGAAAATAGGCCAAGAAAGCTTTTATTAAAAAGAAAAGAAATTGATTATTTAATAGGAAAATTGAAGGAAAAGGGCTTAACATTAATACCGATGAAAATTTATTCAAAAAATAATTTAATTAAAGTAGAAATAGCTTTAGCAAAAGGTCTTAAAAAATATGAAAAAAGAGCAAAAATAAAAGAAAAAGAATTTAAAAGAATAAAAGAAAGAGCAGAAAAAATGAAATTTAAAATTAAATGAGGGCTGGAATTCCCAGCCCTTAATAGAAACTTCTTTATAACCTCTATATGTTTATATAATTTATAATATCAAAATTCAAAATTTTTATACCCGCCTAACCTTATATCTACAACCTGCTATTTATAATTTTTCTATTTTCTCTATTGCTTTTTGTCTCTTGTTCTATTTCTTCTTTTATTTCTTCATTTTCTATTAAAAATTCCATATTTCAACGCTCTATTCAAAAATTGGTATAGCAAAGTCGGTTTATATTCAATCGGTCTGTCTGCAGCGTTAGCCGCAGACAGACATTCTTCGGGGATTATAAAGTCCAATTTATTCGCTATCAACTGGGGGCAGCTGGGGCTGTCCCCAGCGACTACTCTATTCCACACTGCTTTAAATATACCAAGTTGTATTTCACTTATACAAAATATAATTTCTTTATTCATCATTGTTGATTTAGCGGTATACACCATCTCCAATATTTTAATCATCCATGTTAACCTTATTTCTTTTATTACCTCGTGATATTTATCTATAGAAAAATCATCATTTTGCACCCCTTGACAAACAAAATTATTGTATTATAATTATTAGTGGAAACCCATAAAGGGGGTGACGACCTTGGTAGTACTCCTTATAGGAAGGGGAACCATAGTGAATAACCGGGATGAGGACATGATCTTCATCCCATTGACCCGGTTGGTTAAAGAGCTAAGATCAAGGCCCCAAGAGTGGGTTGAGTTCGTAAAGGGTGCCGTGGAGCTGGTGGGGTCGGTGGTAGGGGATAGAGAGATTGTCGTAGCGGCGGAGCCCGAGCAGGCCGCCGCCATCCTAGCAATAGCGGATAATATCCGCCGCGGAAAGCGGATAAGGTTGATTATAGGGCAGCGCAGGGAGGGAGAAAAGTACTACGTATATACTTTGGAGTAGCCACATACCCAATAACCCCCTGCATACAAAACAGCAGGGGGTTATTTTTTATTATTGGGAAGAAATTAAAGTGATGCACAAAGATGCTCTATATAGATACAAGCTGGTTTTTTACAGCTCTATTTTATTATTTTGTGTTATAATATTACTATATAAGGGGGTGATAATGGGATTCGAGGAGGAAAAAGGGTAAAAGGTGCTGGTGGTTTAGCCTGCCTGAAAGGCTATAAAATAAATGCCAATCAATCCTTTGCCTATGCTTTGAGCTAAGCATAGGGCTTTACAGGAACTCAGTGCTAGGCTAGTTCTGTAGGGTGACGGCAACCTAGCTAGAAGTTAAAAGGTTTGAGAGAGCCTTTTAACTTCGAAAACAAAATTCTCTCAGGCTTTAGCATTTTTGCCGGTTTTATATGCTAAGGCTAAATTTAAAAACCGGCTATACCAGTAGAGCCTTTTGCTCCTTTTTCCTTCGACAGGGGTTCGATTCCCCTCACCTCCACAAAGTTTATTTTTATAAGACTTTCTTTTTTATTTCTTCAAAGATTTGTTTAGCAATATTTGAATTTTGTTTTAAATATTCTCTTGCAGCTTGAAAACTATTTCCTAATTTTAAATCATTAAAAAATATTGAAGTCCCAGTTTTTTTAACAACATCATATTTTTCACCTAAATTTAATAAATCAGCTTCATAAGAAATTCCTTCTCCATAATAAATTTCAAACTCAGCTGTTTTAAAAGGAGGAGCAACCTTATTTTTTACAACTCTCGCTTTTACTTTTACTCCTATGATTTCTTCTCCTTTTTTAATCTGCCCAACCTTTTTTAATTCTATTCTTACAGAAGCATAAAATTTTAAAGCTTTGCCTCCAGGAGTAGTTTCTTGGGCACCAATCATTGCTCCAATTTGGGCTCTTGTTTGATTTAAAAAAATGAGAACAGTTTTAGTTTTTGAAATTAAAGCAGTTAATTTTCTTAAAGCTTGTGATAATAATCTTGCTTGTAAACCTATAAAATGATCTCCTATTTCTCCTTCTAATTCTGCCCTAGGAGCTAAAGCTGCTACTGAATCAACAACAATGACATCAAAAATCCCTGCTTTAACCAATCTTTCAACTAAATTTAAAGCATCTTCACCTGAATCTGGTTGAGAAATTATTATTTTTTTAATATCAACCCCTATTCTTTTAGCATACTCTGGATCTAAGGCATGTTCTACATCAATAAAAGCTACATTCCCTCCTCTTTTTTGAACTTCTGCCATTGTTTCTAAAGCAACTGTTGTTTTTCCAGATGCTTCAGGTCCAAATATTTCTATTACTCTTCCTCTTGGAAGACCTCCAACTCCTAAAGCTAAATCTAATGAAGGTGAACCCGTGGAAATAACTTCAACATCTACTTTAGGAACTTCTTCCAATTTCATCACTGCTCCTTCACCAAATTCTTTTTGTAGTTCTTTTATTAAGCTATCTAAATTTTCTTGTGGTTTTTCTTCTTTATCTTTCTTTTTTGCCATTGGCCTAATTATACTATAAAAAATAAATTATTTAGAAAGGAATCTCCCAAATATCTGAAGGAGGTTCTTCAAACTCTTTTAATTCTTCAGGCACTTCTTCAATTAATTCACCAAGTTTAGGACCAAATTGGATTGTTTCTGCTATGATTTCTGTTTGTAACCTTTTTGTACCATCTGGTGCTAACCAAGCCCTATAATGTATTCTGCCTTCTACAAAAATCAATCTCCCCTTACTTAAATAATCTCTGCATAATTCAGCTAATCTTCCCCAAGCAATAATTTTATGAAATTCAGTTTCGGTTTTTTGTTGTCCTGTTCTATCTTTATAGTTTCTATTTGTGGCAATATTTATTATAGCTATAGAAGTACCAGAAGGAAGAATTTTAAAATCTACATCTTGCACTAATCTACCTATAAGAAAAACTTTATTTAAATTCATGCTTGTGAAGCAGTTTCTACTTTTTCTTTGTTGCTTAAGAATTTTCTTTTAATTATTAAATATCTTAGTATGTTTTTGAAAAATTTTAAATCTTCATTTACTTTTACCGGGGTTTCTTTTGTTCCCTTAAATAATATATAGCCAAAATAGCCCATTATTTCTTTTTGAATAGGATAAGCAGTTCTTTTTTTCTTTAAACTACTTTCATAAAAAACCTCCCCTTTATATTTTTTGACTAAATCTATAACTTTCTTTAATTCCTCTTCTGGATTAGCATCTAATTTTATCCAAAAAGCTAATTCATAAAATTGCTCTGTCATTTTTATTTTTTGTTAATTTAAAATAAAAAAACATTGAGAAAATCCCTTGCAGTACCTACTCTCGCGCCCGAAGGCACTACCATCGGCACTGGGCCGTTTCACCTGCCTGTTCGGAATGGGAAGGGGTGGTTCCAGCCCAGTTATGCAACCACAAGGGACTTATTAATTATACCATTAAAATAATTTTTTTACAAATAATATGCTTTTAACTAATTTATCAGCAATTTTATTTTCTTCTCTTGGAATAATCTTAATTTCTAAATTTGGATAATCTATTTTTATATTCCAAAACTTAATAAATAATTTTTGTAAATTTGCATCTTTAATTTTATATTTCCCTAAAAGTTGATTGCCAACAAGCTCACTGTCTAAATGAAGAACGATTTTTGTGTCTTTTAATTTTTTCTTGCCAAATATTTCTTTAATTTTCTTTAGAGCATAAATAACAGCTAAATATTCTGCTTCATTATTGGTAGCTATCCCTATTTTTGCTTTATAATGATTTTTTCTATCTCCAAAATCAATAACTACTCCAATTCCTGCTTCCCCTGGATTATCTAGTGCTCCTCCATCTGTCCAAATTTTTATTTCTTTCATAATAAAATTTTAAAAATAATTAAGCTTAAATTTTAAAAAGGCCTGGAAGCAACATATTTGCAAGCTTCTACTCCGGCTCCAACTATGTGGGCGAGAGGGATTTTTATTATTTATTTATATAACATTATTTTTTATTTTTAACAATAAATTTTTGTAATGGACAATTTTTATGTTGGCATCTAGCAGGACAATATTTTCGTCCATAATCTATTAATTTATAAGGTAAATTCCCCCATTTTTCTTTAGGAATAATCTCCATTAAATCTTTTTCGATTTTATCTGGATTTGTATTTTTAGTTAAGCCAAACAATCTAGTTAACCTTCTTACATGAGTATCAACGGCAATACCCTCAGCTTTTTTAAATGCGTTCCATAAAATTATATTTGCCGTTTTTCTCCCCACCCCAGGTAATTTAATTAACTCTTCCATTGTATCAGGCAACGCACCATTATATTTTTCTTTAATAATTTTTGCGGCGGTAATAATATGTTTTGCTTTCTGCTTATATAAACCTAATTTGCTTATATCTTTAGAAAATTCTTTAATATCTGCATTTGCATAATCATCGATTGTTTTATATTTTTTAAATAAATTTTCTGTAACTTTGTTAACAACATCATCTCTATTTCTTGCTGAAAGAACAACGGCTATATATAACTCCCATGGATTTGAAAAATTTAAAGCAATTTTAGCTTCTGGAAACAATTTATCAAGTTCCTTAATAATTTTTTTAGCTTTTTCCTTTAATTTTTTAATATTTCTTTTTTCAATTTTTTTAGCTTTTTTCTTGTTTCCCATTAGACTTTTTTCCAATTTGTTTTTACTCCGTATAAGCCATCATTATATTTTATAATTGCATAATCTTCAAACAAAATCGGCTCCACCAGATATAAACATAAAAAAACCTTAAAAAATAAATCTCTAATTTCAGTTTCAGCACTAGGATCTGTTCTCATTTCAATTACATGTCTCCAGGCCCTAATATTAGCTGTAACAACGATAGGAGCTTCTGTTTCATTTGTGAATAATGCTCTTGCTGTTTGGTTAATTTTCTTTCTAAGTTCTGTTTTTAAATGATCACTTTCTTTTGATGCTTTTAATATTTCTAATTCCTCTTTTTCTTGTTTTTCTTTTAATATTTTATAAATTTCTTCATATTCCTTTTTTATTCTATCTATTCTTTTTTCAAAAAGTTGATGTAATTTTTCATCATTTTGAAACTCTTTTCTTTCTACAAATCTTATAACTGCATTAGAAACATATCTTTGACTTTGTTGAGAATAAGCAAATCCAGCTCTATGCCTTATAAGTTCGTGAGTCAAGCTTCTAGAAATTCCATAAAATAAAAAGGTATAATTTGCATGTTCTAATACTGAACCATGGCCTGAAGATAAAATATTATCAAAATATTTACGAGCATCTTTATTCCATGTTCTTTTAGGACCAAAAGACATATAACAGAGCTGGGCGGAAGCTTTTATGAGTTGAGTGCCGGCTGTTAATTTGTCAGGATCATTTAAATATTCTTCAAAATTATTTTTATAACCTTCCAAAAAATTTTTTAAAGTAGAAATATTAACTTCGGGCTTAGCTATCATAACTACTCCTGCTGACTTTAAGTAAGGAGTAAGATTTTTAGTATAAAAAACTTGTGAATTTATTAAAGGAAATCCATTATTAATTTCTCCTCCTAATTCTTTAAAAATTTCTAAAACCTCATTATACTGAACCATCCCCAATAATTATAAGAATATAAAAATTTAAAAATAACTTCAAATAAAATCAGTTTTTAAAGTAATTAGCGTATAAATTATTACAAATTATGAGATTTTAAGATTTCTGAAATTACTCTGATTTGCTCTTCTTTTTCTTTAATCAATTTTTGCCATAAGTCTTTACATTTTTTGCAATTTTTTGCATCATTTAAATAATGTTTTCTTAACCTCCACAAGCTTCTATGTTCTTGAACCAATTGTGACATTAAATTATATATATGATTGTTATACATATTTTGAAAATCTTAATTACGACTTTAATTTTTCTAAAATTTTTTTACCAAATTTTTCTGCTGCCTTAGGCCCATTAGCAGTTATTAAGTTTTCATCTTCAACAACATCTTCATCAACAAATATTGCTCCATTTTCTTCTAAAATCTTAATAGGAAATTTATCTAAATCAGAATGCCAAACTGTTGCTTTTTTGTTTTTTAAAACTCCAGCCTTTGCTAAAATTGTAGGTGCAATACAAATAGCGCACAATAACTTGTTTTTCTGAACTGCCTCTTTTATTATCCTATAACTATCTTCATTATCTAAATTTTTTAAAGCTCCTGCTCCACCAACAAAAATTATTACTGAATAATCATCTACATTAACATCTTTAATATTTAAATCAATTTTTGCTTCGCCTCCTAAAAAACCTAAAGCTATTTCTCCTTTATCCCCATTGCTTGCTATTTTCACTTCAAATTCTTTTTCTAAAATATCTTTAGGAATAAAATATTCTTCATCCCTAAAATCTTGCTTAGCAAGAACAAATAAAATTTTTTTCATTTTATTAACCTTGAATTTTTTTCTATAAATGTTATATTTTCTTTAATTTTTTGTATATTTTTGTTGAATTCTTCATATTGTCCTTCTAAAACATTTTTCCTTGCTAAGTCTACATTTTCTTGAATTTCTTTTATTTTTGTTTCTATAGTTTTATAATCAACTGTCAACACTCTTTTGCCTTCTTCAAATTCCTTTGTGATACTTCTTAATTTGGTAACTAAATTTCTTAAGGTATTAAAATCTATATTTTTTAATAATTCACTCTCTCCTTTTGCTGTTAAGATTTCTTCTTTCTCTTTTTCTGATAAATCTTGAAGTTTGCCTAATAAATATTTAATACCCTCTTCATTATCAATGCCATAAACAGTTTTATTTAGTAATTTAACGATGTTTTCTTGTAAATCTTTATTTTTCAGCTCATTTTTAGCTACTAAATAATGTTGAATATATAAATCTAAAGATCTTTGGTACAAACCTGGATATTGTGAATACTTAAAAGAAAAGTTAAGCCATTCTTTTTCTAAATCATTTAAAACTTTTTTATGGTTTGCTAAATATTTAGATTTTAATGCCCCTTTAAGATTTAGAGCAGTTTTTAAAGAATATTCTAATAAAGAATTTAAGTAGGAAATTTTACTTATAGGATTAGCAATTAATTTCGAAAAATTATAAAAAATGTTAAATCTTATATTTTCATAATATAATGAAATTTGAGCATAAGAGAAATTAAAAACAAAAAAGCTTAAAGCAAAAATAATGAAAATTTTTTTAAATCTTCCTGACATCAAATATATTATAATATAAATTTAATTAAAAAATTCAAAATAACTATGGAAGAGTTAAGAGAAAAAGCCTTAAAACTTATTGAACAATACATAAAAAATGAAAATTTAAAAAAACATTTATTAGCATCAGAAGCATTGATGCGGGCTTTGGCAAGAAAATTTAATGAAAATGAAGAAATTTGGGGAATTGCAGGATTAGTTCATGATATTGATTGGGAATTAACAAAAGAAACTCCTGAAAAACATTCTCTTATAGGTGTAGAAATATTAGAAAAAGAAGGATTCCCAATGGAAATAGTTAATGCTGTAAAAGTCCATAATCATATTCATAATTTAGAACCTAAAACATTATTAGAAAAAGCTTTATATTCTTGCGAAGAAATGACAGGTCTTATTGTCGCTGTAGCTTTAGTGATGCCGAACAAAAAATTAAGTGAAGTAACAGTTGAAAGAATAATGGATAAATTTAAAGAAAAATCATTTGCAAAAGGAGTAAATAGAGAAATAATTAAAAAATGCGAAGAATTATTAGGAATAAAAGTAGAAGAATTAGCAGAAATTTGCCTTAAAGCAATGCAAGAAATTAGTGATAAATTAGGCCTTTAATTTATCCACAACTTAAACTTGACTTTTCAAAAAATATAATATAATAAAATAAAATGGAAAAGAGAATAATATTTACAGGTTTTATCCTCTCTTTAATTTTCTCTTCTTTATTAATATATTCATCTTATGCTCAAAATATTAATTTACCAATATGTGTTGCTCCTACAAGATATTTAATTTGGAATTCTTTTAAACCAAATTATGTTCCTATAGCTTCATATAGTAGTGGTATCTTAACAAGTTCTCCTATTTATGTATTCAATAACAGCGTTGGCATAGGAACAACAAATCCTCAAGCAACATTAGAAGTAAGTGGTGCAATTAGATTCACACCACAAACATCTACTCCTACACCTGCTTATGAAGGTATGATGTATTATAATCAAAACGAAGGTGCTTTCTATTGTTATATGAAAGATACAACGGGATTTTTAGAGTGGCTACCTTGTGGAAATGTAAGCCGAGAACAAGCACCTCCACAACCATTAATTGCTCCTGTTCAAATTTTAGATGCTAACAAAACTAAATTAGTCTTAGAAATAACAGAAGAATAATAAAAATAAAGTAATATAACACCCTAGGAAGTAAATCCTAGGGTGTGTTATTTATATTTTTATAACTGTTCTCCAGGGTTTTTATTATACTTAATTTTCATAGCTAATTGTTGATATGGATGAAATAAAGCTCTTGTGGGACCTCTATAATGCATAATATCCCCTTCATCAGTGTGCCCTTTGTGAATTACTAATACGTGTCCTATTTCATGTGCTATAGTAATCCACTTACCAGTATCATTGTATGTTATCCACTTCTTATAGAGGACGATGATACCCCAAGATATTTCTCCTATACTTGGATCTTCAAATGATATCTGTACAGCACCTGCATATCCTGGATCTTTATCGAATTCGGCAAGCACAACTATACCTGACTGGTTTGGATCTACTTGTTCCGAAACAATATCAAACTGTATTCCTGTATACTTATTCCAGAAATCACATGCTCTCTTCACAAGCTCATTATACTGATATGGCAATTTTTCTACCCAAACCCTTACAGGCTTTGTATATGGTCCATTATTCAAATTACCAAATCTAAACAGCTGTCCTACATAATCTGTACTATACTTTCTTAAAAACCCTATAGCTAAGTTATACAACAAGCTATCATCATAGATAATATTTAGCTTACATGTACCTTTTATATTATCTGTAGTAGTTGCTATTATTTCTAATTGTTTATTGCCTTTTATATTACCAAATCTAGTTATATCTAATTCAAAATATCCATCAGGAGAAGGAACAGTTCTTGCAACCACCTCTCCATCCACCACAGCTTCAACAGAGCTTACTAAACCCCCATCATAAAAGACCCCCCCTTTTATTGTCAATATAACCCCTTCTCCTACCACATTTACTCTTCCATCTTCCCAAGGATAGTATATGATTATTGATGGAGATATTGGCGGAGGAGATATTGGTGGAGGAGATATTGGTGGAGGAGATATTGGTGGAGGAAATATTGGTGGAGGATTTACTTGATTATTACTACTACCATTATTACTACTACCACCACCATTACCATTTATTTGATTATTGCCGCTACCAATATTTATAGGAGTATTTTTGCCTCCGCCCCCACATCCCATCAAGGAAGATGCTGCTAACAAAAGCCACAAGATGTAGAAAAAGGTAGTTTTTGGGCGCATATCGCCTCTCCTTCCCTTTAAACGAAGATACCTTTTCAGATGGCAAATAAGATAACGCAAAGCCAAAGCCATGTCAATAGGAGTGTGTTCGGAAGGGCGTGAGGTCGGTTTTGGGCGTCATGGCTGATAGCCTCTTTGGTCGTGGCTATTAGCCATTCCGTGGAGGCTGATAGCCATTCCAACAAGGAGGAGCAACGCGACGCTTCCTTCGCCTTTGCTGAAAAACCAACGCTTCCTCCGATCTTCTGTCGGTGCTGCCATTAGCCGCACAATGGCGATGCGACGATGTTAATGTCCGCTGCAACGAACGGCGGTTATTCAAGGTGTGACTTTCCGAACACCCTCGCTCAAGGTTGACATTCTCGGCAAGGATGGAAGCCCGCTTGCAATGCCGCTTCAGCGTTGGGGAAGCGAACTCGGTTGCGAGGGCGGATGCGTTTCGCCAAAGGGCAGTTAAGCCGATGGAAAGTGCGGGTGTTGCGGTTACCGATGACAGGTTGGCGAGTCGGGTGATAGACCGACCATAAGCCCCGCCGATTTTTGCGGGCTTCTTCTTGCAGCCGAACGAACAAGTCAGCGTAGCGGACATTGGGCGGTTTGGTGTAAGTGCGGGCGAATCCGTTACGCACCATTTCGGCATTGACAAAAACTCGCCGACCCTTTTCGTCCCGCACGAAAACATACGCCAGCAACCGACCGTAATGGTCGTAGCGCTCCACATCAAACTCTAACTCCACAGGTTTGTTGAGCACCAACTTGCGGTTGAAGTTGCGGGCGGCATCAAAGTAAGGTTGCCCATGTTCGGGCGTGTCAATGCCGATGTAACGGACGGTGCGCCCGTCGGAGAGAACAACTGTGTCACCGTCCACAACTTTGACGACGCGTAACCCTGTCGTCGGTTTTGAGGTGCGGCGTTGTTGCCCCCAAATAGCGAGCAAGAGCAAAGGCGCTAAAAGCCAGAGCCATCGCTGTCGGGTTGTCATCTCCTTCCCTCCTGCGCGGTGGGTAGCCGTCGCAAAATTTTGCGAGATGTGAGGGTGTTCGGGAAACACGCCTTGAAGCCCCCGTCGGCACGATGGGAATTTCCGTCGCAGGTTGTGCCCTGATCAGAGGGTGAAATGGGATGGCATTAGGCTACAGCCAAAGACTTTCCGAACCCACTTGCGAGGTGTTGAAATTTTTGGGGCGTCTGTTCGCTCCGAGGTGACAGCGATGCGCGTTTTGATTTGAACGCCCAATTACCTGCCCGCCGTCGGCGGCAATGTGACGACTGCCCGACGCCTTGCGACTCATTTGGGACAACTGGGCGTCGCTGTCCAAGTCCTTCCGACCCAACCCTTGCCCCAAGATGCCGACGACCTCATCCAAGGCTTTCGCCCTCAACTTGTCCACGCCTTTCATGCCGTCAAGGCAGGTGTTGTCGCTCGCCAAGTCGCTCAATCGCTTTCCATTCCTCTCGTCGTCACGCTGACGGGCACCGATGTTCATGACGATTTGAAAGATGCTCAACGGCGTCCTGTGGTCGTGGCAGTGCTGCGGGATGCCGCTGCCATCGTCACCTTCACGCCCGAAATGGCGTCGGAAGTTCGGGAAGCGTTGCCTGAAGTGGCAGGGAAGATTTTCGTCATCCCGCAAGGTGTTTGGCTGCCGCCGCAGGAAGTTTGGGATGTGCGGGAGCACTTGGGCTTGACAAAGGAAACGCCTTTGCTTTTGTTGCCCGCCAACATCCGAAAGGTCAAGCGCCCGACGCTGGCTGTTGAGGGCGTGGCGAAGGGACGCCAACTCGGCGTGGATGCCCATTTGCTATTGGCGGGAGCAATTTTGGAAACGGACGAAGGGCAACGGGTAGAGGAAGCGTTGAAGCACCATGCGTGGCTTCATTTTCTCGGCGCTGTGCCTTCGGAGCGAATGGGTTCGGTTTACGAGGCAGCGGACATCGTGCTGAACACGAGCCTTCATGAAGGCGGGATGGCGAACGCCTTTTTGGAAGCGATGTGGCTGAAGCGCCCTGTCCTCGCCAGCGCTGTCATGGGCAACACTTCGTTGGTGCGTCATGAAGAGACGGGCTTGCTCTTTCGGGATGCCGACGAACTGGCGTGGCAAGCCCATCGGTTGCTGACCGACAAGGCGTTGCGGCAGCGGTTGATAGACAACGCTTTTGTGTGGGTGCGGCAACATTGTGACCCGATGAAGGAAGCCCAGCGTTATCGGGAAGTTTATGCCCAAGCCCTTCAGCGAGGCGGCTGACGATGTGGCGCAAGTTCCTTGCCTTTGTGCGGTTGCAATTGGCGGTTCAGATGGAGTATCGGGTCGTCATGTGGATTTGGCTCTTGAGCGGGTTCGCTTTACCGCTGATCAACTTAGCGGTTTGGACTTCTGTCGCCGCCCATCGCCCCGTCGCTGGCTTTTCCGCCGCTGATTTCGTCAGTTACTTCCTTGCCGTCATGGCGGTAGACCACTTCACCGCCGAATGGTCGGCTTACGAGTGGGAGTGGTATGTTCGGCAGGGGCAATTGTCGTCCCGCTTGCTGCGTCCTGTTGACCCAGTGTGGGAGTTGGCGGCAGCGAATGTCGCCTACAAACTGGCGCAAGCCGTCATCTTGCTGCCTGTCTGGGCACTTTTGTGGAAACTGTTGGGCGGAACGCCTTACCAATTGACCCCTGCCCACTTTGCCCTTTTCCTTCTCACCTTGACACTGGCGGGAATGCTGAACTTTTTGATGGGCTATTGCTTTGCGATGCTGGCGTTTTGGACGGTGCGGGTTGGCGCCTTTTACGAGATGTTTGCTTGGGGCATCGGTTACTTCCTTTCGGGACGATTAGCGCCGTTGGAAGTGCTTCCGTCTTGGGTGAACGCCATCGCCAACTTTTTGCCTTTTCGTTACATCATCGCCCTGCCCGTAGAGGTGCTCATGGGACGGGCGGAACCTTCCCTTGTGCTCAGGGGCTTGACCGTGCAAGTGATTTGGCTGGTCGCTTGCTTGGTCATCAAGCGATGGCTATGGCGCTGCGGGCTGCGCCGATACACAGCAGTCGGCGGTTAAGGGCACTATCTGCCGAATTGCCGATCTTCTCGGCTCGGCAGAAGCCTCGCCCTCCCAAAGGTTGACTTTCCGAACATCTTCGGGCAGGAACGAAAATGGCGGAGGGATTGTCTTGCGTTGTAGCCTTGTTGCCGACAAATTTTGCAAAGTGGACATTGGCACACCGTGAGGGCGCTAAATGCCTGCGAAGGGAGTGATTTGCGATGGGACGCTGGGGCGTCATCGCTGCTTTGTTGGTTGCCGTCGGTGTCGTGGTTGCTATGCAGGCACCGTCGGGACAACCGTCATCGCCACCTCAAACTTTTCTCCTCCGCTACAAGGGCAAACCTGGCGAGGTCAATCGCTATCGGGCATGGTTCATCCTGCGGATGGCGGGCACTTTCCCTGGACCGAACGGGATGCGGGAAGGGCGAATGGAATATCGCTCGGAAGCGACTTACTTGCACAAAATCGTCAGTGTCGCCGACGACGGAACGCTGGAGATTGAGACGACGAAGGAAAGCGGGAAAGCGCAAATGGGCGTGGACGAGCGGATGCGGGACTTGCCTGACCGCCCCTACAAGCGCGTCGTTCGGATGACCAACCGAGGCAAGGTGCTGGAAGAGCGGGTCGTGGAGGGTGAGGAAGGCGACGAAGACGAAGTGGACGAAGATTTCCCCCTTGCCAGCCCCCGCTATCAGCCGACCCGTTGGCTGGACAAACTCTTTGAGACTGCCGTCCACAACATCGCTTTCCCCGAACAAGCCATCAAGGTCGGCGACACTTGGCAAGAGCGGGTGACGGAAAACTTGACGCCAAACTGCAAAGTCCCCATCACCATCGCCTCGCGGTTCAAGGAGTTGGTGAAACTGGACGGTCGGCTTTGTGCCGTCATAGAAAGCACCGTTGACGCTCCCATTGACGGGCAAGATGAGGTCGGCGAATGGACGGTCGCCGTGCGGGGGCGTTTTTCGGCGACGGTGACGCTTTACTTTGACCCTGAACGAGGCGATGAGATGCAATCGCTGGATGAAGGGCGGTTGGTGCTGGAAATGACCCAAAGTGGCGCTAATCGCCCGACCATCACTTTAACCCATCGCCTCATCAGTCGGGGCAAGACAGTGCTTTTGGATTGACGGAAAGGAGGCATCGTCGTGTTCCATATCGCCGAGCCCGACGAAATCAAGGCGGGCAAGGTCACGGATGTCTACTTTGAGCGGACGATTCAGGTGCTGAAGGCAGCGGGCATTCAAAAGCGGGTCGTCATGGAAATTCGGGCAACGCATCTGCCCGACCGCTACGATTGGGCGATTTTGGCGGGCGTAGAAGAAGCCTTGCGGCTGCTGGAAGGCTTGCCTGTGGATGTGGACGGGCTGGAAGAAGGGAGCGTCTTTCGGGCGGGTGAACCTGTCTGGCGGGTCAGCGGCGAATACACGCAATTTGGCATCTACGAGACGCCGCTTCTGGGCATGTTATGTCAAGCGTCGGGCGTGGCGACGAAAGCCGCCCGATGCAAAAAAGCCGCTGGTCATCGCCCTGTCTTGAGTTTCGGGGCAAGGCGGATGCATCCCGCTATCGCCCCCATGATTGACCGCGCCGCTTACATCGGCGGTTGTGACGGCGTGGCGGCGACAAAAAGCGCCGAACTCATCGGCATCCCACCCGCTGGCACGATGCCCCACGCCCTTATCCTGCTCTTGGGCGACACCGTGGAAGCCCTGAAGTGGTTTGACCGCGTCATTGACCCTGCCATCCCCCGTGTCGCCCTCATTGACACCTTCAACGACGAAAAATTTGAGGCGCTGCGCTGCGCCGAAGAGTTGGGCGAACGATTGTTTGCCGTCCGCTTTGACACTCCCAGCTCTCGGCGGGGCGACATGGTGGAGTTGTTGCGAGAAATCCGATGGGAGTTGGACTTGCGAGGCTATCGTCATGTGAAGTTGTTCGTCAGCGGCGGCGTGGACGAATACGAAATCCTGCGCCTCAATGAAGTCGCCGATGCTTACGGTGTCGGCACTTCCATCAGCAATGCACCCACCATCAACTTTGCGATGGACATCGTGGAAATTGAAGGGACGCCCATCGCCAAGCGAGGCAAGATGGCAGGTGCCAAAGACATCTGGCGCTGCGAAAGTTGCCTGCACGGCGTCGTCACGCCCGTTGACCGAACTCCTGAGGGCAAATGCCCCCATTGCGGCGGTAAACTGGAAAAGGCGACGAAACCGTTGATGCGCAACGGACAAATCGTCAGTGAGTTACCCTCACCCTCCCAATTGCGTCAACGCGTCTTGAGCGTCCTGCCTCGGTTAGAACCCATCCGCTAATAAAGGAGCAAATGCCGATGCTGGACGAGCGGGAATTTCGTCGCTGGCTTCATCAAGCCGAGCAAACTTTGCGGGCAGCGGAATGGGATGAACAAGGGCAGTTTTGGAACTGGGCATGTTTTAAAGCGGAGCAAGCGGCGCACTATGCCGTCAAAGGGTTGCTGAGGGCGTTAGGTGTTTCGGCGTTTGGGCACTCTCTTCACCGCCTGATGCAACAAGAAGAACGCATCGCCACCGCCCGCACTTACGCCGAGCGATTGCGGCAGCGACTGGGAGCATTGACGGTGTGGCTTTACGGCTCGGTGGCGCAGGGCACTTTCAAAGACTGGAGCGACATTGATGCTTTCATCGTCGCCGAAACGCTGCCGTCCCATCCCTTGCAACGAAACGATTTGCTTTACCAAGATGCGCCCATCGGCGTAGAGCCAAAAGGTTGGACAAAAGCGGAGTTTGAACGAGGGTTGGCAAAGCGCGACCCAGCGCTTTTAGCGATGCTCAAAGACCGCATCGTCTTGGTGGACGATTTGAACTTGGAAGACGCCCTTCGGCACGCGGAAGGCGACAGGAAGCCAAACGAAATTGGTGACCAACGCTGAGGGCAAAGGAGGGTGAGCGGCAATGCGTCATTTCGTCGGGAGCATTGCAGCAGTTTTGATGGCAGCGCTATTGGGTTGGGCGATGGGGCAGATAGGGTTGCCCCGTTGGCGGGTCGTAGATTTAACCCACACCTTGCACCCCGCCATCCCTGTCTGGCCGGGCAACCCGCCTTTTGAGTTGCGCAATTTGGCGAAGCACGCCCAAGGTTACTACGCCAACGCTTTCGCTTGCGCCGAGCACACGGGCACGCATGTGGATGCCCCCATCCATTTCGCCGAAGGGCAACGGGCAATAGACCAAGTGCCACCATCCCAACTGGTCGGAGAAGCCTGCGTCCTTGATGTCCGAGAGAAAGTCGCCCGCAACCCCGATTACTTGGTGAGCGCCCGAGACCTCCGCGACTTTGAGAACCGCTACGGTCAAATCCCGGCAGGCGCTTTCGTCATCGCCCGAACGGGCTGGGAGGAACGATGGAACGACCCCAAACGCTACATCAACATGGACGAGAAGGGCGTTATGCATTTCCCCGGCTTCGGCGTGGACGCTGCCAAGTTGCTCTTGGAGCGCAATATCGCAGGTGTCGGCATTGACACTTTGAGCATTGACAACGGTCCGTCCCAAGATTTCGCCGTCCACAAGTTGCTTAATGGAGCGGGCAAAATCGCCCTTGAGAACTTGGCGAACTTGCGGGAGTTGCCCCCGCGTGGAGCGACGCTCATCGTCGGAGCGTTAAAAATCCGCGACGGCTCAGGCGCTCCCGCCCGCGTCTTGGCGTTAGTGCGGCGTTAAACTCATCGGCGGAAGGAGGAAGACCGATGGCGTTCAAAAAAGAGCGGAGCAAGTTGCTGACGGAGGGCGTGGAACGAGCGCCCCATCGGGCGATGCTGCGGGCGATCGGGTTGACCGACGAGGACTTGCAACGCCCTTTAATCGGCATCGCCAACACTTGGGCGGAAATCAACACCTGCAACCATCACCTTCGCCGCCTCGCCGAGATAGTCAAGCAAGGCGTCCGCGATGCGGGCGGCACGCCCTTGGAGTTCAACACCGTCGCCGTCAACGATGCGATGGGCATGGGACACATCGGCATGAAAGCGTCGCTGATCAGCCGTGACTTGATCGCTGACTCCATTGAGTTGATGGCGACGGCGTATCAGTTTGATGCCCTCGTGCTCATCGGCGGGTGCGACAAGACGCAACCTGGTTGCGTGATGGCAATGGCGCGGCTGAACATCCCCAGCATCTACCTTTACGGCGGCAGCATCCCGCCGGGCAATTGGCAAGGCAAAAGCGTGACCATTCAGGATGTCTTTGAAGCTGTCGGCGCGGTCGCTAAAGGCAAACTGACCGAAGAACAGTTGAGGGGACTGGAATGCGCAGCGTGCCCGACCTTTGGCGCTTGCGGCGGGATGTTCACCGCCAACACGATGGCGTCAGCCTTTGAAGCGATGGGCTTGACCGTTCACAACTGCGCCGCTCCCATCGCCCCCGACCCCCGGCGCGAACAAATCGCCTACGAAACAGGACGCGCCATCCTGCGGGTCTTAGAGTTAGGCATTCGCCCCCGCGACATCATGACCAAAAAAGCCTTTGAAAATGCCATCGCCGTCGCCGCAGCGATGGGCGGTTCCACCAATTTGGTCTTGCACTTGCTTGCCATCGCCTACGAAGCGGGCGTGGAGTTGACGCTGGACGATTTTGAACGCATTAGCGAACGAACGCCTTACCTTGCCGACTTGAAACCGTCGGGGCGCTATGTCATGGCGGATGTGGATCGCATCGGGGGTGTCCCCGTCATCATGAAGGCGCTTTTGGATGCGGGCTTGCTGCATGGCGATTGCCGCACCGTCACGGGCGAAACCATTGCCGACCGATTGCGCGATGTCTCGTTCCCCACCGACCAAGATGTCGTCCGCACCGTCGCTAACCCGTTGCACCCAACGGGTGGCTTTGTCATCTTGCGGGGCAACTTAGCGCCCGAAGGGGGAGTCCTGAAAATCACGGGCACGACCAAGCGCTTCCATCGCGGACCAGCGAAGGTGTTTGATTGCGAAGAGGACGCCTTCAAAGCCGTGACGGAAGGGCGCATCCAAGCGGGCGATGTCGTCGTCGTCCGCTACGAAGGTCCAAAGGGCGGACCTGGTATGCGGGAGATGTTGGCAGTGACGGCAGCCCTCGTCGGTGAAGGCTTGAAGGACGAGGTGGCGTTGTTGACGGACGGGCGCTTCTCTGGCGCCACGCACGGGCTAATGGTCGGACACATCGCCCCTGAGGCACAAGTCGGTGGTCCGATCGCTTTGGTGAAAGATGGCGACCTCATCACCATTGATGTGGAGCGGCGGACGATCACGCTGGAAGTGGACGACGCCGAATTGGAACGCCGTCGCGCCACTTGGACGCCGCCCCCACCCAAATTCACCCATGGCGTCTTCGCCAAATATGCTCGGCTTGTTTCGTCGGCATCCAAAGGCGCCATCTGCTTGGCTGAGTGACGGTGTTGCCGACTGCGACATGGCTAACCGTCAACGGCGAAGGTGAGAAAATCCAGCCGCAAGCCGTTCCCTGCAGAAGGGTCATGAGAGCAAAAGAGGCGTTAGGGGCGGCGCTGATGCTGTAGCCGAAGGCTTTCGCTCATTGCAGCGGACATTACCATTGTCGCATTGCCACTTTCTCGGCTAAATAGCCCCTCCAACAGAAGGTCGGAGGGAGCGTTGGCTTTTCAGCAAAGGAGGCGTCGGATCGCTGGCTATCAACCACGACGCACAAAACCTAAAAGACCTGAGGGTGTTCGGAAATTGAGCCCAATGGGAGGGCGAAGTTACTGGTGAGCCTCATTCCTCCGACCTGCCCGACTGCCTATCTGCCGCCTGCCCATCTTACGACTTGCCGAGATGTTCGGCTCGGCAGGAGCCTTGCCCTCCCTTTTCAAGCACCCTCTAAAGGTCTTTACATCGGCGAAGGCGGTTGCTATAATGGCGAGCACGCGTTGTCGGTTGGGAGTGTGCCATTGAAAACTGCATTTGCGACGGGAGGTGCGTGAAGATGGTGCGTTCTAAGGCGTTCACGCTCATTGAGTTGCTGGTGGTGATCGCGATCGTCGCCATTCTGGCGGCGATTTTGTTCCCCGTCTTCAGTCAAGCGAGGGAAAAGGCAAGGCAAGCCAACTGCACGAGCAATGTTCGCAACATCGCTATGGCGCATCTCATGTATGCTCAAGACTATGACGAGGTGCTTCCTAACTGGGTCGTCCGCACCTGTCCTCCCCAGCAAAGGTTCCCTGGTTATGGCAACGGCGGTGTCGTGGCGCTTTACCACTTCACGGAGTTCCTTGACCCTTATGTGCGCAACAAGCAGATGTGGTTTTGCTCGTCTGCCAGTCCTGGTGAAGAAAAGCGGGTGAAGGACTTCGCTCCAGGAGGATCTTTTGCTAACCTCCCTCAACCCTACTTAGTCTTGACAGACTATGGGTTGGCGACTTGGGGAGCGACGACGCCACCGTTCCCAGACGGAAGTCAGGGCAATCCCTATTGGCGTTGGCCTGGCTCAACGGTTGGCAACTCAACTCTTCAATGGACACTTGTGAATGGGCAATCGGCGATGTCATGCGGGGGAGGCATTCCGGCATGTGGCACAGCCAATGTGAACAACCCGCCTTGCGTAGATTTAATGCCTTTGGCTCGCTTGGCGCGTCCGTCGGAAACGGTCAACTATTCGGACGGCTATTCAGGGACGGCGCCTCCATTCATGTTCCAACGCATTTTGATGGCTCGGCACCATAAGGTGGACTTCACCCCGCAGGAGCGAGAGGCTAACCCGTCATTGGCGATTGAGGACCATCCGATGGGTAGTTTGGTGTGTGGCTTTTCGGATGGGCACTCCAAATTGATGCGTCGGGGGATGGGGGGCGTTTCCGCCATTGAGCAAATCGGTGGCATCTGGGTCTACAAGCACATCTCAGCAGACCGATGAAGGGAAAGAAAAGCCGAGGTGAGGGAGGTGTTTGCTATGCAGGACCCGAAGGTGCGTAACGCTATCTTAGCCGTTGTCGCTGTGCTCTTATTAGTGGTCGCTGGCTTTTTGATCTACCGTGCCACCCGTCCTCCCGTTGCGTCGGTGAGCCCTGAGGAGATGAAACTGCTAACAAAACCTGGCGGACCAGCTAGTCCTGTGGGCGGAGGAGCAGGACAGTGAGTGAGCCTTCCGAGAGACTCTGCAACCTTGAGGGGCGGGCTTTTCACCCGCCCCTCAAATTTTTTCACTCGGGCTGTCCTCGGTGATGGAGGCGAAAGTAGAGGGCGGTCTCGCGGAGGACGACGGGCAAATCGGCGGCGGGGAAGAGACGGGAAAGAGGCATCGTCAGAAACCACTTGCGGGCGACGGGTTGCGGTTTGCCCTCCTCTAAGAGTTTAGTCAAGGGGGCGGCGCCCACTAAGACGGCGCTGACCGCTCCGACTTCCCGCGCCAACACTTGGCGCAACTCCTCCGTCGCTAAAGCGACGATGACCTGGGCGTAAAAGTCGGCAGGGTCTTCGGCAAGGTCACCGTCGGGCGTGCAACGCGGTCCTAACAAGACGAAGCGCTGCACTAAGGATGCCAGAGGGACTTTCCCAACGGGACGAGCGAAAGTAGACAATCGGGTGCGTAGCCGCAAAGTCTGATGGACAACGACATCGGTCAACCCAGACGGCTTGACAATCAAGCCGCTTTCCCGCAGCGCCGTCAGAGTTACCGTTTGCCCCAAGGCTGCCACCCAACGGCTGAACAAATCGCCGACGGAAAACATCTCCGCTCGGTTGCGGGCTTCCAGCAAATCGCCCGTCATGAGCCGTGCCACGATAACGCCTATCCGCTGCCCATCCACTTCCACTGCCGTCAAAGACCATTGCACACCCGATCGCCCCCTCGTCCTTCGCTTCTGGATGGCGAGAAAGGATGCCGCTATGTGGGGTTACACATTGTAAGACGCTTCGCAGGGGAGTGATAAGATGCGACGGACGACCCGCAACAACTCGTCTGGGTCAAAAGGCTTGAGGAAGTAACTGTCTACGCCCAATCGCCAACCCTGCAGCATCGTGTGGGGGGAATCGTCCACCGAGATGATGATGACAGGCACCGATTGAAGGTGGGCATCATGGCGCATCTCCCAAAGGACATCCAAGCCTTCCAGTTTGGGCAAGTGCAAGTCCAAGAGCACCAAATCCCAATGATGAGCCCTCAGTTGGTCTAAGGCTTGCAACCCATCTTGGGCGACCTCCACCTCCAAGCCCTCTCGTTCTAAGAGCAAGCGAAGAAGTTCCATGAGGGCAGGGTCGTCTTCTACGACCAACACGCGCTTGCTTGGCAAACGGCTCACCTCCTTCGTCCTTAGCCTCCTTTCCGATGACCGACAAGTTTTCTGCCATGAAAAGGGCATTCCTTTCAAGCGATGGCGAAGATGGCAGCATCGGGAGTGGCTTGGAACTGATGACGCCAGCGCAACAAATGCCTCAGGGCTGTCTCCAAGTCAGGATAGGCGAAGGTGAACCCTGTCGCTAAGGCGACCTTCGGTAAGACCCGTTGGCTGTGCAGCAAAACATCCGCCATCTCCCCGTAAAGCAACCGCAGGGCGAAAACAGGAACGGGGAAAAGCGCAGGTTTGCCGACCACCTTCGCCAAGAGGCGAGTGAACTCCCGATGGCGGACAGGTTCGGGAGCGACGACATTCATCGGCCCGCGCACGGCGTCGTTCTTGACGGCATGCAGGACAAGGCGGGCAGCGTCTTGCCGGTGCACCCATGACATCCATTGCTGCCCGTTGCCCAACCGCCCACCGACGCCCCATTCAAAAAAGGGCAACAAGCGTTCCAATGCCCCGCCCCCCACGCCCAAGACGACGCCGAAGCGACAGCAGACCACTCGCACCCCTAACTCCGTCGCCCGTTGGGCTTCCTCTTCCCACAGTTGGCACACTTCTGCCAAAAAACCGTTCCCTGGGGGTGCTTCTTCGGTCAACTCTTCATCGCCTCGGTCTCCATAGTAACCCGTTGCCGAGGCATTGACAAGGACTTTGGGCGGCTTAGCGGTTTGGCGCATCGCTTCCACTAAATGGCGGGTCGTCAAAACTCGTGAGTCGCGGATGCGTTGTTTGGTGGCGGGCGTCCACCGTTGGGCGACGGTTTCACCCGCCAAGTTGATGACGGCATCCACGCCATCCAAAAGTTGGGGCGGAAGGGGGGCATCCATCAAATCCCAAAGGACGGGACGAACCCAAGGGGGCATCTGGTCGGCTTCTTGCTGCCGACGGGTAACGACGACTAAGTCAAGGTCATTCAACTCTTCCAAACATCGCGCCATCACGGCACGCCCGATGAAACCCGTCCCACCGATGAGAACGATGCGCATCTCCTTCGTCCCTCCTTGCGACGGACGCCGTAATTGTGACACGCCCGCAATTTCCCTTTGACACAATTTGTTCAGGTGAAGCCCGATGCTGAAAACAAGACCGAAAACTGACACGCACCCTAACTTGAAACTGGCTATCCGTCGCCCGTCTCCCCTTTGGCAACAAGCCTTCGCATCGGCAAAGGAGGCTCAACATCTTGCCCACTGGTTGGAAACCCATCCGCTTTTCCGCGCCTTGCAATCGGAAGGCGTCATCCGTAAAGTCCGTTGGACACGCTTCTTGCCTTACGAACGCTACCTCGCTTACATGGAACGCCATGCCATCGCTTTCGTCCATCGCCACCGCCTCTATGAGCGCCCCGAATGGCAACTCCTTTTAACGCACCCTGACGCTGAAGAGTTTCTGAGCGATTTGGCGAAGCGGTGGGAACTGCCCGAACGGGAATTGCGCAGGGTTGTTCGGTTCCTACGCACTCAACCCAAACCGCCACAGGAGTTGCTCATCGCCGATGTGAGCCCTGAAGAAGTGTCCGCACCCCTTGCCATCGGCGAGGCAGACTTCAGCGAAGTAGTTGACCTCGCCATCGCCTTCGTTCGCCGTTACGGCATCAGCCAGCAAGATTTCGTGGATTACTTGCTCAGCGGGCGCTACTCCGCACGGCAAATTGCCGAACGCTTTGGCTGCACCGTCGCTGAAGCCCAAGCCTTAATAGAGGCACTGGACCGTTTGGAACTGCAGGAGATGCTTGGCGAACCGACTGTGGCTCTCCCTTCGCCTGTCACACCCACCAAGATATCCGACGAACAACTGTTGGCGGAAGTGTGGGTGGACGAAATGGGACAATTGCGATGGCGGTTCATTGATGCCCATCTCACCCAACGCTACCTCGTAGACCGCCAGCGGTTGGAGGAATGGAAACGACAGCATGGTGAAAACGCTGAGTTGCCTCAACTCCTCACCGCCCTTCAGGCTTTGAACGAACGCAACGGCACGATAGCAATGCTCCTTCAGACCCTCTGCCGGTTGCAGCGAGATTTTTTGCGCACGGGCAACCCTTTAGACCTCCGTCCCCTCCCTCAAGCGGAAGTCGCTCGGCAAATCGGTTGCCATCGTTCCGTCGTTTGTCGCTTAATCAAAGGGCAATGGCTCAAAACGCCCTATGGGCGCCTTGCCCTCGTGGAGTTATTCCCCAGCCGAAGGGAGGTCATTGCTCGCTTGCATTCTGCCTTCCCTCATTGGAGCGACCGCCAAATTGCCGACTACTTGCGGGAGCGTTTCGGTATCCGCCTCTCCCGCCGTGCCGTCACCTATCACCGCCACCATGCCGACTCAACCGACGCGCTCCTGCGAAGCGCTTCGCATAGTAAGGGTCGCTGAGAGAGGTAATGACGACGCGCCCTGCCCCGCTGGACGCATGGATGAATTTGCCGCCGCCGATGTAGATGCCGACATGGGTGATGCCTCGTCGCCGCGCCGTGTTGCGGAAAAAGACCAAATCGCCCGGACGCAACTGCCCCTTGGGCACGGGCGTGCCCATGCGGAAAAGTTCCGCCGCTGTCCTCGGTGCTCGGATGCCATGACGACTTAGCAGGAAGGAAACGAAGCCCGAACAATCAAACCCGCGAGAGGGCGAAGCGCCGCCGTAACGATAACGCCTGCCCAAATAGTGTCGGGCAGCATAGGCAAGGGATGACGGGCTTGACGGCGGGTCAGCGGCTTGGGCAGGAAGGGAAGAGCGCCGAGATGACCTTGCCTTGCTTTTTCGTCGTTCTTGCACGACATCAGCAAACCCCTTGACTTTCGCCCCTTCCCTGTTTCCCCTCGGCGCTCCCATCGCTCCAACCACCAGGCTGGCGAGCACCCCGCCAAGGGTCGCCAGCCACCACCAACGATGCGTCGGCATCCTCGCTCCTCCTTTCCCAATCTTTTAGAGCCACAACTAAACCGCCATAACCCAACGCTTCGCTTATCGTCACGCGCTAACTTTCGCCGTTCGCTATTCGCCAACCGCAATCGTTCAGGGCTGCGGCAAAGATAGCGCATCATCGCCGAAGCGTCAAGCCGACTTGAGTGCGTTTGGAAAGTGAACCAGACAGTTTGGACGAACCACTTTGGTCGTGGCTGATAGCCATCAACCCGACGCTTCCTTCGCCTTCGCTGCTTCGGCGAAAAGCCGACGCTCCGTCCAGCCTTCTACACCCAATAACTCCGTGCCCTACAATGGGCTTCGTCAAGGTGATGCCGATGGTGGCAAAGGAGGGTTGACGATGCGCCATGACCATCGGTGGTTAAACATCGTGCTCATCATCTGGCGCAAGCGTTGCACGGCAAATTCGTCCAGTTTCTGGAAGAGTGCGGGACGAAAGAGGAGTTTTTGCAACCCCGCCGTCAATTGAAGGTGCGCTAAAGGGGGAGCGCAAGATGCGACGATGGTGGTGGCTATTGGCAAACCCGAAGGGAAGTGGCTGAGGTCAACGGCACTTTTGCCTGACCCTGACGAAGTTTGTCGGGTGCGACAGGACGCCTTGCAATTGTTCGCCCGATGAAGTGTCGCAGGAGGCTGAAGCGATGCGACTTGGGTGGCTGATGGTGGTGACAGTGATGGCGATTGGCAGCGCTTCGGCAGCAGTCATCGGCATCTGGACTTCAGCGTCCGTGCCGAAACGAGCAGGGCATGCCGACCCGCAGCAATTGGCTCGGTTGCTGCGGAGAAACGGTTTCTCCGTGCGGTTGCTCTCAACAGCGGATTTGTCAAGCCCTGAAACCCTGTCGCCTGAAAAATTTGCCCTCGTCATCTTGCCCTACGGCGCTCACTTTCCCACCGAAGCCGTTGATAACTTCCGTCGCTACTTGAAAGCGGGTGGGCGGTTCGTCAGTTTGGGCGGCTACACTTTTGACGAAACACGGGACATGGGGCACGGGGCAGGGGGCAGGTGGGAATGGGAGAAAGTCGCCCACGAAAAGGTGCAGGTTGAATTTTCAAGAAACCGCATCCGCATCGTCGTTCCCGACGATGTGCCCGTAGACTGGCATCGCGTTCGGGTTTTCGTGCCGTTGCGGGTGGATTGGCGCTACTTGCTGACGGGCAAAGTTCGCACCGACGGCATCCGTGATGGCTATGGCGCTTACCTCGCTGCCGATTACTACGATGCCAATGGCAACCGCATCACCTTTCAACAGACGCAAATCCTTCGGCGCACCGACGGTTGGCGCGAATTGGGCGTCGTGCTGCGCATCCCCGAAAACGCCGCAACTGTCGCCATCAACGCCATCGTGCACGGTCACGGTGCTGCAGAGTTCACCGACTTTTCCGTCAAACCCGTCGTCAACGCCCGATGGGGTGACGCCCGCGATTGGATGCACCTTGACCCTGAGCAGTTTGCGATTTTTGACCCATCGTTTCGCATTGACGGAGCGACTGTTCTGGAGCGGGGCGCGGGACGGGAGACGAGGGACGAGGTTGTTTTGGGGATGAAAGAGCCGATGAAGGGTTACGCAGCGGTTGGGTTAATTGGGAGCAACAATCCTGTCAACCCGCAAGCGTGGGCGAGGCTTGTGCCCGTGTCGGTTGCCCGCGATAAGTTCGGTCGCTACCTCGGTCCAGCCTTCAGCGTCGTGCACCACTTTGCAGGTCCTTATGCGGGAAGCACATGGGCGTTTTGCGGGATGGAAAGCCACGACTTGACGAAGTTTCCGAAGTTCCGACAAGTTTTGGCGCAAGTCATCCGCCGCATGCTGCACGGCGTCTACTTGCACAGTTTGCGACCTTCGTTCTGGACTTACCGCAAGGGCGAAACGGCAAGCGTAAGTGTTAAGGTTCGCAACGACGGGGTTGCACCGCAAACGGTGACGGTGCGGATGGAAGTTGCGCCGATGCCCGAACCGCTGGGGATGGACAAGCCTGTTGCGATCGGCGAAAAAACCGTCACGCTCTCACCACGGGAGCAAATGACGGTGATGATGCAGTGGCGCATCCCACAAAATGCCGCTCCGCTTTACGCTGTCCGAGCATGGCTTGGCGGAAGCCTCGCCCTCCCGAAAACTGCTTCGGCTTCCACACCTCTTGACGAAATTTGGTCGGGATTTTGCGTCTGGGACGAAAGCCTCTTGCGGAACGCAACGCCCATCGCTTGGCGAAACAACGCGTTGTGCGAGTGGGACGAAAGCAAAAAGACTTGGCAGCCAAAGCTTTGGCTCGGCACTAACCAAACGGGCGTTTTGTTCGCTCCCGAAGCGACTTGGGAGAACCCGTTGCAATGGGAGTTGGAGTTCGCCTTGATGCTCAAGATGGGCTTGAAAATTTTGCGCGTCCTTCACATCAGCCATTTTGCGGGTGATTTGGAAAAGCCGACGGAAACTTTCTGGCGTCGCTACGATGCGTTGGTGCTGATGACACATCGGCACGGTCTCGTCTTGATGCCGACATTGCACGATTGGATGGGCGTGAGCGTTAGCGATGAAACTTTGCGCAAGCAATGCGCCTTCGTCCGTCAAGTCGGCGCTCGCTACAAAGATGCGCCACGCATCCTTTGGGACATTGAAAACGAGGCTTGGGTTGAGTTTCGCGACCATCCTTCCTTGCATCGCTTGTTCAACGAGTGGCTGGGCAACCGCTACGGTTCGGACGAAAAGTTGCAGCGGGCTTGGGGAGAAAATGTCAAGTTGGGCAAAGTCCGCTACGCTGAACACAAGCCACGAGGTTGGGACGATTTGAAGTTCCGCGACATCCAGCACTTCCGACGCTGGCTCATTGAGCGTTGGGTTAAAGCGAATGTCCAAGCATTGCGCGAAAGCGGGGCAAAACAACCTGTCACCGACGAAATTGACTGGAAAGTCTGCGGCGACCATTACGAGGCTGCGAGGTGGCTTGATTTTGCCAACCTGCACTACTACGGCGACAGGTCGCCAAATGCGATTGCGACTTACCTGAAATTTCATGACCGTTCGGCTCGCCGGCAAGGGTTAGCCGTCGGTGAATTTGGCGCTCGCAACCATCCCAGTTTCCGCTTCGGCGGTTGGGGTTACGCACCGACGGAAGAAGTCGTCCGTCATTTCGCCAATGTGCCGCTGTTGACTTTCGGGCTGCAAGGAACGATGGTGCTCAACTGGGATTGGAAGGACATGGAAGCGTGCATCTTCCCTTGGGGGCTGATGCATCAACATGGCATTTATGCGGTTGCACGGGACATGGGGCATGGGACACGAGAGAAACGGGACGCGGGACGAGGGACGCAGGGCGCGAGGCGAGGGAGAAAGGTTTGGGAAGTGGAAGCGGCGTTGAAGGTTGCGGGCAAAACTTTCGCCGCCATCGCCAAGTTTTTGGAGCAAGCCGAATTCAAGGCTTATGAGCCACGAAAAGTCGCCGTTGTCATCCCCGACGAACATTTGCTCGGCGCCGAAGGCGAGTTCGGGTTCAGCGGGACTGGACCGAGAGGGCGAATAAGCGCTGCCGTCTATCGGGCAATTGAGGCGATGTTGAGGTTGAAAGTTCACTTCCGCATCGTGCGGGAGTGGGAAATCACGGCAGGCGATCGCTCATTTGATTACGCAGTTGCCGTCTTTCCCATCCCTTTCGTCTGGCGCGACGACACCTTTGCGGCGGTGAAACGGTTCGTCGCCGACGGCGGCATCGCCATCATCACGGGCGACTTCACCTTTGACCCTGACCGCAAGCGGACGAAAACGAAGCGGCTAAAAGAGTTGCTGGGCTTTTCGTCGGTTGACGGCATCCCTTCTCCCTTTGCGTTGGCGACGACACCCTTCATCCGATGCCTGACAGTGGACGAAGCGTTGGCGGTGACAGGATGGCAAGCAAAGCCTTGCGTGCGGATGAAAGGAGACGGAGTGGGGCAAGCGTTGGCGGTGACAGAGCGGGGTGAGCCTGTCATCGTGGCGCGGCGGTTGGGCAAAGGGTTGGCGGTCTTTTGCGCCGATGCGCCTGAGTTGCGGGACATTGAGGAAACGGTGCGCCTTTATGGGGCGTTGCTGCGATGGGTCGGCGTGAAAGTCGCAGGCAAGGAGAGTTTGATGGCGTTGGGCGATGGGCGAAGTGTTTTCGTGGCTGCTAACCCGTCGGAACGCTTTGAGGCGATGGAAATCAATGCCGATGGCAAGCGGCTGCGGTTCACGGTGCCGCCCCAAGGGACGGCAATGGTGGCGGTGAAAGGAGAAGAGCAGGGCGCTATCTTTGCGGGGGCGTTGGAAATCAACGAAGGGGGCAATTGGCGACCGTTGGCGCAATCGGACGGGTTAACATTGCTTTGGCGGACACCGAAAATGGCGTGGCTCATCCCGACGCAAACGGGTGACCTTCGCCTTCGTTGGCTCCATCCCAAAGCGCATGTGACCGTCTGCGATTTGCTGACGGGCAAAGTCTTGCGTCGCTTCACCGTTAAGGCATCGGCAAACACGCTGTCCTTAACCGTTCCGCCTGAGTTGGTGTTCGCAGAATGGTGGCTGCGATGACGGCGGGCAGATGGGCAAGGAGGGAAAAAGCCCGAAAGGTTTTTCGCTCCGTTCCGTCCCTTTAGGATGGCAGCACAGATGTGGCGGCAAAATTGACGCAAGGGCAAGGCGGGTGATAACCGTGCCGAACCGAGCCCGTGATTGGCTAAGGCAAGCCATCTATGACTTAGGGCAAGCGGAAGAGAGCCGACGAACGGGGCGCCACGATTGGGCATGTTTTGCCGCCCAGCAAGCAGCGAAGAATGCCGTCAAGGCACTTCATCTCCATTTTGGGCAGGAAGCGTGGGGGCATGTGATCGCCCGCTTGCTGCAGGAGTTGCCCTTAGAAGTGACCGTGCCCGCTGAGTTGATGGATCAGGCACGGGTTTTGGACAACTTCTACATCCCAACCCGCTATCCCAACAGCCATGCCGAAGGCGCGCCTTTTGAGCACTACGGTCCGTTGCAAAGCGAGGTGGCGTTGCGATATGCCCGTGCGATCGTTGAATTCGTCCGTGTTCAAATGGGTGAGCCGTGAGGAAGCGTTGCAAGCGGCGAAGGCGTGGGCGGAAAAGGTAGCAAGGGAGCGTCCCGAAGTTTTGCGGGTCGGCTGTTTCGGTTCGGCGGCAAGAGGCGATTGGGGCGTCGGCAGCGATTTGGATTTGCTCGTCATCGTCGCCCACTCCGACAAACCTTTCCTTTATCGGGCGGCGGACTTTGACACGGCTTCCTTGCCTGTCCCTGCCGCCTTGCTCGTCTACACGCAGGACGAATGGGCGGCGATGGAGGGGTCGGGGCGATGCGGACGGCTGCGGGCAGAAGTGCGATGGCTTTATGAGCGAGGTGAGGAACGATGAGCAAGCCTATCGTCAGCGTCTCAGGCATTCGGGGTGTCATCGGCGAAAGTCTGCTGCCAGAAGAAGCCTTGCGCTGGGCGCTCGCTTACGGGACGATGGTCAATGGGGGGACGGTCGTGCTCGGTCGCGACACCCGCCCATCGGGCGAAATGTTGCGGGGCGCTGTCTTAGCGGGTCTGCTTTCAACGGGCTGCAAGGTCATTGAATTAGGCATCGTCCCGACGCCGACTTTGCAACTGGCGGTGCAACACTGGCAAGCGGACGGAGCCGTCGCCCTCACAGCGTCCCACAACCCCGCCGAATGGAACGCCCTGAAGTTTTTTGAGCCGTCGGGCATGTATCTGGACGCCGACGGATTGAAACGCCTGCGGGGGATTTACGAAAGCGGGCAATTCCGACGCGCTCGTTGGAACGAAGTCGGACAAATTCAGACCGATGCGACCGCCCTTGACCGCCACATTGAGCGCATCCTCACTTGCGTGGATATAGACCGCATTCGGGCGAGGCGCTTTCGCGTCGTCATTGATTGCGCCAACGGGGCGGCGTGCTTCATCTCGCCTCGCCTTCTGGAACGGCTCAACTGCGAAGTCATTCCGCTCTTTGCCGAACCGACGGGCATTTTCCAGCGTGACCCTGAACCCATCGCCGAAAATTTGAGCGAGTTATGCCGAAGGGTGCGGGAAACGGGCGCCGATGTCGGTTTCGCCCATGATGCTGATGTTGACAGGTTGGCGATTGTGGCAGATGGTGGCGAGGCGTTGGGTGAGGAAATGACGCTGGTCATCGCTGTCTACCATGTCCTTGCTCACAAAGAGCGTGGTCCTGTCGTGACGAACCTGTCCACGACGATGGCGGTAGATGAGGTGGCAAAAACTTTCGGCGTCCCCGTTTACCGAACGCCTGTCGGCGACATCAATGTCAGCAAGCGGATTAAGGAGGTAGGCGGAGCGATTGGGGGCGAAGGGAACGGCGGCGTCATTTATCCCCGCATCCAGTATGCGCGAGATGCTATCGCCGCTTTGGCGCTCGTCTTGGAATTCATGGCGATGCATGAAGAACCGTTGAGCCAACTGGTGCGGCGGTTGCCCCGCTACCACATGGTCAAAAAGCGCCTGCCCATCGGCGCCGTGCCTGTCCATGAGTTGCTGGAACGCATCAAAACCCGTTACACCGCCGAGGAAGTCGTGGAAGAGGATGGCGTGAAATTGCGTTGGGATGACCACTGGGTGCATGTCCGACCGTCGGGCACAGAACCCATCTTGCGGGTCATCGCCGAAGCCAAAACGCCCGAACGCGCCGAGCAACTTTGCGACGAAGTGATCGCCGATTTGAGCAAGATGCTGGAGGTGAGCGGGTAGCCAATGGTGAATAGCCGATGAGGGTGCTTGAAAAGGGAGGGCGAGGCTCCTGCCGAGCCGAACATATCAGCAAGTCGTAAGATGGGCAGGTCGGAGGAATGAGGATCACCAGTCACTTCGCCCTCCCATTGGGCTCAATTTCCGAACACCCTCATAGCCGATGGTGAACGGCAAAGAGCAACAAGTTACCCTTGATAGCGCCGTTGGTTGATTTGGTCGCAGTTGAGAGCCGCTCCAACAAACGAATTGCCAGCCGATATTCGCTGCCGTTGAACCAGTCGCTAATCGCCAGTCGCTGCCGTTGGAGGGATGGGCGGTGAAGGAGAAGTGGCTCAATCGCCTCGCGCTCGTTGTCTTTGTCCTCGTCGTGGGTTTGTGGGTTTGGTGGCTCTTTCGCCCTCAACCCATGCCCTTTGTCTTGCGGGCACGAGGGAAGGTTCAGGGCGTTGTGGCAGACGGCATCGCCTTTTCGCCGAAAGGTGATTGGCTGGCGGCGTTGGTCTTGAACTTCCAACGAGGTCAATCAACGCTGACGGTGCAGTTGTGGCAAGTGCCCCAAACCCAAACCAACCCAAAGGTGTTTTCCGTTAGCCAGCAAGTTCAGCCGATGGGCATCAGTATTCCTCAACTGGGCTTTTCTCCCGACGGTCGCCTTTTGGCGGTCGGCTACAGGGAGCAAGGGTTAAGTAAGGTCACTATCTTCCGCGTCGCCGATGGTCGCAGGCTACAAACAATCACGATGGGCAAATGGGTGTTGACGCCCACTGTTACTTTTGCTCCCGATGGGCGACTGGCGGTTGTTCATGATTTCCGACTTTGGTTCGTTCGGGTTGACGACGGCAAAAAGATGCCGACCAACATCCAAGCCAAAGAAATCGCTTTTTCTCCCGACGGTCGGTGGTTGGCGGCTCTCCTAATTGATGGTTCTGTGAGCCTTTACGATGCCAACGGTCGTCTCGTTCGGCAATTCCGCCAACCTATGCAACCCTTTTGGGCTGCTGCCTTCTCTAAAGACGGGCAACGCCTTGCCTGCCTTTGGCGGTTACTGCGAATGAAGTTGCCGATTGCTCCCATGCGATATGGTGTCTCTATCTGGCAGGCGAGCGATTGGCGTTTGGTGCGTTCAACGCCATTGACACCGTTCTACGAAAATCTCTCCCCCTCTGCTGCCTTTGCCCCTGACCTTTCAATGGTGGCACTTTCCGAGCCTGACACAAGCGGTTGGGATGGCTTATGGTGGCGGTTGGAGCACTTCGTTGTTGAAAAGTTGATGAGGCGACAACACTTGTCTGCCTCGCCGACGCAAGCAGTGGTGCGACGGCTTAGGGACGGGAAAATGGTCGCCAAGTTGCCCCGTTTCGGTCGCTCTGCGAGGGATTTCGCTTTCTCACCTGATGGGCGTTATCTTGCTGTCTTGCATCTCGCCGACACGATTGCCCTTTGGGAGCGCAAGGGCGATTGAGGGGCAAAGTTATTGGCGGATGGCTTGGATAATCATCCGTCGGTGGTGCAGGGCTAATTCGGCGCCGAGGAAAGTCCCGAAGGCGTTGGTCATCTCAAAGCCGTGAGTTTGCAGCAACGCCGCCAACTCCGTCGGCGTGTAGATGCGGCAGGTGAAAGCGAAGCGGAGGGTTTGCCCGTCGGCATCCATCACCGTCCACTCTTCCAGCATCCGTCCCGTCAAGGCATCCCACTCGCGGACGATCAGGCAAGGGGCGTCATCGGGCAATCGTTCCCAAGTGCGCTCCTGCCAATTTCGGACGATGCCATCCCGATGAGGCAACTCAAGGACGAGCCGACCGTTGGGTTTGAGCACCCGCGCCAACTCCGCCAGCCAACGCCGGTCGTCCCGCTCACTCCCTGTCAAGCCAAAGCGCGTCCCCAAAATCATTGCGGCGTCAAAGGATGCCTCACGGAAAGGCAAAGGCGCTTCGGCAACGGCAAACATCACCGAGACACCCATCTTATGGTTGCGTTCCAACGCTTCCTCCACCAACTTAGGGCACGGGTCTGTGCCGACGACTTGATAGCCCCACATCGCTAACTCGTGAGCGTGCCAACCTGCCCCGCAAAAGGGCATTAGCACCAGTGAACCGACGGGCAAGTAAAGGAGCCGACGGGCAAATTCAATTTGCTCGGCGGCTTCCTCTTCGTCGGCGATCCAGTGATAGCCGAAGGTGAAAACGGCTTGGCGGTCTAAAACTCCCGTCATCGCCCTGCCTTCCTTCCATCGGTGATTTGGCTTTTTGTTGCGGCTGATAGCCGCTCCGACGCAAAGTTTCATCGCAAGGCATAAATGCGCAAGACGAACTCGGTGATTTCGTGCGGGTAAAGCAACAAAGCACCCGCCGCCATCGCCAAAGCGGGACCAAAAGGCATGTAGCCCGTTAAAGCCCGTCGCTGAAGGAGCGCCAACCCCACGCCCAAAACGGCACCGACAAAAACGCTCAGCAGGAAAAAGGGCAATAACGCCCAAGTCAGCCCCAAATGCATCCCGACGGCGGCAGCAATTTTGACATCGCCAAACCCCATCGCTTCCCGCCGAAAAAGCCATCGTCCAAGGGTGCCAATGAGCCAAATCGTCAACGCCCCCACCAATGCCCCGCCGAAACCCACCATCAACGCCCGCAGCGGTTCGTCCGCCCAAAAACAACGGATGCCTCCCAACACGCCTAATGCCCAAACGGCTTCATCGGGCACAAGGAAAAACTCCCAGTCCACGACGGCAATGACCACCAACGCCGCCAACGAGAGCGCCACCAACGCCGCCCCAACGCTTGCCCCATAGCGATGGGCAGCGGCGACAAACAAAAGCGCCGTGAGAAGTTCCACGACGAAATAGCGCGGGCTGATGGGCGTCTTGCAATAGCGGCATTTGCCCAGCAGCCAAAGGTAACTGAGCAACGGCACTAAATCCCCTGCCCTCAAGGAAGTCCCGCAGTGAGGGCAATGGGACGGCGGCTGCAAGAGAGACAAACGGCGAGGCAGCCGATAAATGCACACATTGACGAAACTGCCGACGGCTGCCCCGAACAGGAAAGCGAAAACCGTCGTCAGCCAAGTCGGCATGAAGTCACCCCACTTTGATGCACCGTCAATCCCTTTTCATGCCCTGCGAAAAATCGGGACTAATTTTGCGGTGCGTTGCGCTCGGCAGGCGCAAGGGGCGAATGGCAAACTCTATTTGCTTGCCACTCATTCCAGACAGAAAGGCAGTGGCGAACTTTCATGCCGCACAAAGTGTTGTTCACGACGCCGCGTGGCGTGGAAGACCTAGTGGTGCAAGAGTTGGCGATGCTGGGTGTAGAAGCCCGCCTGCGCCTTTTTGGCTTGGACGGTTGGGTTTGGGCGATGGTGGACGAGCCGATGACATTGGCGCGGGTGTGCTACCAAGCCCGCACCATTTTTCGCAGTTTGCTCGTTTTGGCGGAAGGGCAAGTCCGCCGAACCGTTGAAGGTTTGCAGGACATTTACGACCTTGTCTACGGCGTGGATTGGGCGGAGTGGCTGCCCTCGGAAGCGACCTTTTGCGTCCGCTCCACCCGCAACGGACGCCACGCTTACCAATCGCCCGACATTGAACGCACGGGCGGTCAAGCCGTCATTGACCGCCTCCTTGCCCAAACGGGTCGCCGCCAAAAAGTTCGCCTCGTCCATCCCGATGTCCTCCTCCGCGTGGATGTGACGGGGGAGCGATGCGTTATCGGGATTGATTTCGTCGGAGAAGAAGCGATGCATCGGCGGGGCTATCGCGTCTATGACCACCCTGCCGCCATCAACGCTACTCTTGCGGCAGCGATGGTGATGGCATCGGGTTGGCAACCTCACGAGCAACTCGTAGACCCGATGTGTGGGGGCGGGACGATTGTGTTGGAAGCAGCCCTGATGGCGCGCAAAGTCCCCGCAGGCTTTTTCCGCAAAGAAAACTTCGCTTTCCGTCAACTGCCTTTCTTTAGCGGCGTGGATTTTGACGAAGTGATGTGGCAATGGGACACCGTTGCCGACTGGTCGGTTCAAGCGCGCCTTTTTGGCTCGGATATTTCGCCCCGCCACCTTTTCGGCGCTCAGCAAAATGCCGAACGGGCATTGGTCGCCGACACGATCCGATGGCAGGTGATGGAAGTCGCCGCTTTGCCCCAAGTCTTTCGCAAGGGTGAAGTGCAAGTGGTCATCACCAACCCACCCTTCGGTGTCCGCAGCGGCTCGCCCCGCAAGGCGCGGGATGCCCATCGGGCTTTGGTCATCGCTGCCGATGCCGTCCTCGGTGAGGACGGACGCCTCGTCGTCATCACCCATCATCCCGAATGGATTGAGCCGTTGACGGAAGTGGCAGGTTTTCGCATCCGCCAACGCTATGAAGTCCTGCACGGTGATTTGCCCGCTGAAATCCTCGTCTGCACCCGAAGGACAGATGCTGGAGGTGAGCGAGGTTGACCGAGTTGGACGCTTTGATCGCCATCGTTCGTCAAGCGGGCGAATTGGCGCTCTCTTTCTACGGGCGCGTCGTCCCGTCGGAAAAACCCGACCGCTCCTTCGTCACGGAAGCCGACAAAGCCGTGGAAGATTTTTTGCGCTCGGAACTGGGAAAGCACTTTCCCGGCGTGGAAGTTTTGGGCGAAGAAGTGGAGCAGGGCGTAGAAAAGAGTGTCGCTTGGGTCGTTGACCCTATTGACGGGACGGCGAATTTTGTGGCGGGCGTGCCCATTTGGGCAGTTTGCGTCGGGCTGGTGGAAGAAGGGACACCGATTCTCGGTGCCGTTTACTACCCCGCTTTTGGCGAACTTTATGCGGCGCAACAAGGGAAAGGTGCATGTTTGAACGGCAACCCTATCCGTGCCCGCACCGACGACGACATCCGACGCGACGATTTGTTAGGGCTGAGCACCCTCAGCGTCAAGCGGATGCAAGTGCAATTGCCTTGCAAAGTCCGCAGTCTCGGCACCGCCGTCGCTTGCTTCACCTTTGTCGCCAAAGGCTCCTTCATCGGCGGTATCCTGACGGACAACCGCGTTTGGGACATCGCCGCCGGCTGGGTTATTGCCAAAGAAGCGGGGGCGGAAGTCGTTCAATTGCGCACGGGAGAGCCGATGACCAAGTTGCCCTTGACGCGGGAGTCCTTGCCCCACCTCCTCGTCGCCCCACGCCAGTTTATCCCGCGCATCCGAGAAGGCGTTCGCTTTTGAAAGCCTCAAAAGGGAAAGAAGGGGCGCAACAACTTGCGCCCCTTCTTTCGTTCGGCGGCAATCCCGCCGAAAAGTTCAAAGCCACAACCCTAATGGTCAAGTCCGAGCGCGTTGCCGTTGGGGGCGTTGGCGGACGCCCCCAAAGCCACCGAAACCGCCCTCAAACTTGAAGGGCTCCCCGATTAACTCCTGCCACTTCTTCTTTTGTTCGGGCGTCAGCAACTTCTCAATCTCGCCATCTACCCATTGACGGATTTCCCGCATCCGTTGGAAGGCAGCCTGTCGGTCGCTCCGCCCCTGCTGGAACGCCTCGCGGCGCTTCTCGGCGGCTTGCCGAAGGATGTCCCGAATTTTTTGCCGCTGCTCTTTTGTCAAGCCCACTCGCTCGGCGACTTCAGGACGCTCCAACGCCGCATAGCCTTCCACTTGCAGGGCGATTTGCTTTAGCCGCTTCATCTGCTGCTCGTTCAGGATTTGGGAGAGTTGTTTCTCCAACTCCGCTCGCATCCCTTGCACTTTCTGCCGCCACTCTTCGGGAGGCAAATCTCGCAGCCCCCGCATCTTTTCCCGCCACTGCTCGCCCAATTGCTCTATTTGCTGCTTTTGCTGGTCGGTCAACTTCAACTCTTGCTGCACTTGTTGGTTGCGCAACAGACCCAGCATCAACATCGGTCCGCCAAAGCGCCCGCCAAAAGGACCGCCAGGACGACCCGCTGGCGGTTGCGCCATCGCCGGAAGGAGCAACGCCATCGTCAACAGGCTGACTGCCATCCATCGTCGCACCATCGCCTAACACCTCCATGTGGGATTTTGCGCTTTGCTGCCATATCCCTTAGACGCAAACAAGTCGGATGGCAGCAAAAGGCTATGCCCACACCGAAGCGATGGCGCGTTGCAAGATGTCCACCGCTTGGTCAATTTCCTCGGCAGTCACTGTCAAGGGCGGAAGGAAGCGCAGGATGAAATCGCCGACGGCGTTGACGACCAATCCGACAGGCTCGGCAGCAAGGCAGGCATCCCGCACTTTGGCGGCGATGGGTTCGGTGAACTCCAACGCCACCATCAGCCCCTTGCCCCGCACTTCCTTGATGGGCGCATCCAGTTGCCGCAACTTCGCCATCAAGGAATCGCCCATGCGTCGGGCATTGTCTATCAACCCCTCTTCATCCAGCAAGTCCAAAAATGCCAGCGCCACTGCACACGCCAAATAGTTGCCGCCGAAGGTGGAGGCATGAGTGCCAGGTTGCAAAAACTCCGCCCACTCAGGTTTCGCCAACATCGCCCCTATTGGGAAACCACCGGCGAGGCTTTTCGCCAGCGTGAAGATGTCAGGCTCAATGCCGTAGTGCTGAAAGGCGAATAATTTGCCCGTCCGCCCCATGCCTGTTTGCACCTCATCCAAGATGAGCAAAATACCCCGCTCCCGACACAATTGGGCGACCTTCGGCAAGTAATCGTCAGGCGGGACGCGGACGCCACTTTCGCCTTGGATGGGCTCAAGGAAGACGGCGCAAACTTCGTCAGTGATCGCTTCCGCCAGTGCCTCAAAATCGCCAAAGGGAACAAAGCGAACGCCAGGCACTAAAGGCTCAAAGCCGTGATGATACTTGGGCTGACCTGTCACCGAGAGCGCCCCGAAAGTGCGCCCGTGAAAACTGTTTTCGGCGGCGACGAACCTCCACTTACCGCCCAACTTTTCCCGCCCAATTTTGCGAGCCAGTTTCAATGCCGCCTCGTTGGCTTCCGCCCCACTGTTGCAGAAGAAGCAACGATAGCCTCCGCTCAACTCCTTCAATCGGTTTGCCAATTGCGCCTGCAGCGGGTTGTGAAAAAGGTTGCTGGTGTGCCAAAGCATCACCGCTTGATGCTGGAGGGCGGCGACCAATCGGGGGTGGCAATGACTGGCGCCGCAAACGGCGATGCCTGCCAAAAAGTCCAGATACTCCTTGCCCTCCGTGTCCCAAAGCCTCGTCCCATAGCCCCGCACGAAAGCGACGGGCAGTCGCGCATAATTGGGCATCAACGCTTCCTGTGCCAACCGCTCCACTTCCGTCAGGTGCATTCTTGCTGCCCCCTTTCATCGTTTGGATGCGCTAAAAAGTGTGCGGCAGAGCACTATCGTAGATGTCAAGCGGCTTTAGCCGCGATAGGCTTTCATGCTCGTCCTGTAAAGCCTGTGAGGAGTGTGGCATAAAAGCGACACGGAGGCGAAGGGCAACGATGGTCGCTCATGTCGGAGCGCTGACAGTTAGACGACTTGGCATCAGCCTGATAGAAGTCATCACTGCCATCGCCATTTTGGCGGTGGGCATCTGGGCTGTCGTCACCCTTTTCCCTCGTGGGCAGGACATCATCCGCCGCTCTGGTTTGCGCCAGCAAGCCACCCAACTCGCCCACGAAGCCATCAGCGATTTCCTCACCGACCCCGCCAAAATGCCCTTCGCCATCGTTCCCTTTGACCCCACCGACCCTCAAATTGTCAATCGCCCCGTGCTCTTAGAACCAGCCGACTTGTTAACCGTTCGTCGCACCTTCAACTTCGTCTGGGGCGAGCCATTGGACGACGGTTTGCCCCAAGGTGACCCCAATAAGCGGGTTGGATTGGTTTGGATAGACATCAACGGCAATAACCAACCCGATCCGCAACCTTCGGGAGTTGACCAGTGGCGCGCTCTCCTTCGCTTTGTCCCTGCGGCAATTTCTCGTGTCTACCGCGAGGTGCGCTACACCCCTGTCAACGACCAAAATGCCCTGCAAAACAACGACTTTGTGTTTTACTTTGACCCCACCCAACCGAACACGCTCTACCTGCCCGCACCGGTGGGGCGCCCAAGGAACGAGCGTGTTCTTCGGGTCACTTACCGACCGACGAACAACCCATCGCTTCCTGTCGTGCGAGAACTTTACCTTGCCGATGTCAGTAGCGGTCAGGTCTCTTTGCGCACTGGCGCGGACGGAATTTTGGAAGTCACTGAGGAATTTCCCCTTGTGCCCAACCCGAACAATCCTTTGCAAGTGAACGAGTTCCGCTTCCTTCCCGAAGGAGTTTTGATTTTTGGTAACCCCACACCCCGACCGCCTAATTTGCCTGCCAATGACCCTCGGTTGAAGGAGTTGCGGGCGGACTATCTCGTTGCCGACCCCAACAATCCCCAACTCGGTGACCATTGGGTCGTGGAGACAGGGACGACCTTTGACCCTGACCCAATGCTAAAGCAGCAACAACCCCAGATAAGCAGCGTCTTCCAGACAACTTTTGGAGGCTTCAACTATCTGCCCAACAACCTCCCGTCGGTGCAGGTGCTTTCCCTCATGCCCCCGCCCCAGTGGGGCAATCCCATTGACAATCAAAACGGTCTGCTCATCGTTGACGCCCGAAACGGTCTCCTTGCCTTCAACCTCCCTGTCGGCACTCGGATGCGTGTCGCCTACCGTGCAGGTGACGACCCCAACACCCCAAGTGATGAAAGTTGGTTTTTGCAAGTCATCAAGCCCCCCGATGATTTTCAACGGCTCACACAAGCCGACCCAAATGTCCTTTCTGTTTTCCCTTTTGAGCAACTGCGATGGTTTGAAGTCAATGGCAACACGCTCCGATTTAACCGCCTTCTTGCTGGCTTAAATGTCCAAGGGCGCTACAGGAATGCTGCCAATGAACTGTTCACCGAAGTGCATCCTATCGCTGGTGATGGCTCCCTCTCTTTGGCGCAAGTGCCGGCGAAGATAGAAGAAGTTCGGGGTGCTTCCTTGCTCGTTCGGGTCTCAGGCGGTTCTATGTGGCGGCAATCGCCGCCGAAAACCCGCGCCGACTATGTGGAACTTGCTACCATCATCCCGACCCCTGCTAAGGCGGCGACCCCTTAGGAGCGTGATGAACGATGGAGGGCAAAGAGAAATCGGCACGCACTCAAAATCGGGTAGCGACAAGTTTGAGGGACTACCCGTTCTTCCCGTGTCCCATGCCCCGTGTCCCATGTCCCGTCCGCGCTTTCACCCTCACCGAACTTTTGGTCGTCCTCGGCATTATCGCCATGCTAATGGCATTGCTCATTGCTTTCTATCGCCCCTCACAAGAGCAACGAAAAGTTTTTGAGTGTCAGAACCATTTGCAAGTCCTTCACCGAGCCTTGCGCCTTTACATGTTGGACTGGGAAGGCTTCCCTGCCTCGCCTTATGACAGTTTGGACAATGACAGGGATGGACGCTTTGACGAAGACCCGCCTGATGGGCAAGACAATGATGGCGATGGCAAGGTGGATGAAGACCCCCCCGATGCTTTGGTCGGAGGATTGTTGGCGCTTTTGCCCAGAGTGGAACAAGGGCAGCAAGGCTTAGTCAGTGTCGGCGGTTACCTTCGGACACAGGCGACACTCCTTTGTCCCGCTGACCCGCAAGGGGCAAGTGGCTCGGCACCGCCCACCTACAGTTCCTATCAAGGTTGCGATGAGGGAACGAGTTTCATCCCTGCTAACCCACCTTTCCTGCAAGCCCAAACTTGCCCTCAAGGCGTCCCCACTTATGCCATCACTCGCTTCCCACCAAGCAGCCCTTGCCATCCCTCCAACCCGAACTTTTTAACCCAATGCACCGACCCCGACAAATTCCGCCAACTGGGCATCCGCAACGCTTCCCCTTACTTTCCCAACCCAACCTTCCCTGCCGATGACACGGTCGTGACTTGGTGTGTGCATCACCGCTTCATGCCCAACACGACAATGCCTAACTACACAAAAGGCGGAGAACCTGCTGATGTCGTGCTCTACTTGGACGGTTCGGTGCGAATCCAGCAAATGCGAGCCCCAAACTTCAACTGGCGCCGACGCCAAAGCGACCCATGAGGTGAGGACAATGGAACGACGGCGATTCACTGAGAGCAACCGACAACGGCGAAGAGCAGACAGCGAGCGATGCATCGCTAATCACCCATTGCCCATCGCTGTCGTTTCCCCGTCCCTCCTTGCTCCTCGCTGTCGTCCTGCCTTTACCCTCACCGAACTGTTAGTCGCCATCGCCATCTTAAGCATCCTCGTCACTTTGCTCTTCATCCCGATGACGACCGCCTTTGACAACGCCCGTAGAGGGCGCATCATGTCCGAACTGCAAAACGCTGCCGACTATGCTTTGGAAATCATGGCGCGGGAGTTGATGCAAGCGACGGAGGTGCTCCCACAAAGGCGGGTGCACGCGGAAGACCACACTTACACCTACCCTTCGGGACGGCGCATCCTTCATCGTCAAGGCGAACCCCTCAATTTGCTGGACGACTTAGACCGCTTTCAAGTGAGCGGAAATCAGTTGGTGGACGACCCCAGCAACCCCAACGCCTCTTCCGACGACGACACGACCGCCCGCATAGATTTCGTCGTCCGTGCCGTTCAAGGTGACCGTTTGACCCCACAAAATTGGCAACAAACCTACACCGTCCTCACCTACTACTTGCGCCGCTCCGACCCTTCTCGCCCCTTCCAGTATCTGGAAGTCGGCAATGCCCGTGCCAACCGACGCCAAATTTTCCGCGTCCATTGGCAACCCGACCCAACCGTTGAGCCCCAATATGACCCAGCGACAGGGCGTTGGTTAGTGCGAGACGGTTGGGCATTGGAAGATTTCAGCATCTTTCAACTTCCCGACCCCCGTAATCCCAACCCTGCCAACTATCTGCAACCGCCTCCGTCGCCTAACACAAAATTGCTCAGCCACATTGCCCTCACCCCACCTGACATTGATGTCGCCGACTTGAGGTTTACTGTTGAGCGCCGCCCAGAAAACGACCCCAAAGCGCAGAAACCTGTCGCCGTCATCATTGAGATGACGCTGCGCAAACCGACGCCGGGCGCTCGCGCTAAATCGCCCAATGAAACCGATGTCCCCAGCCTCTTCATCCGACGCCGAGTTCGGGTGGTGTTGCCCAATGTTCCGTGAAAGGCAGCGCTTACCAAAGAGCCAATGGCGATCAACTTATCGGAGCGGCTCTCCGCCGCGATGGAGCCTTTCACACCCTTTGTCTCGCCGTCGTGGTCAAGCCGTCCTATTGGCGACCCTTATCATGTTCGTCGTGGCGGCTGTCGGCGCAGGCTTTTTGCTTTTCGTCAACAACTCCATGAATTTGTCGCAGCGTGCCCGTGAGGAGCAGGAAGCCTTTGTCTTGGCGCAGGCAGGATTAGCCTTTGCGGATGCTCAACTGACGGAAAACGGTGCCGATTGGCGTCCTTCCATCTTGGTGGACTTTGACGAATTTGAAAAAGCCCAAGGTTGGCATCGCCCCGACAGCGACAACGATTGGTATGGCAAATATGCTGCCCGCCAAGTCGTGGATTTGCTCGGCAATGTCGCAGGGTCAGGTGCCTTCCTTATCAAGGTCAAATACAAGCCCGATGAACAGGTCTTCAAAATCATCAGCATCGGTCGCCCCCGCCCTAACTCGCCTGTCTATCGCCGTCTCGTCGCCTATAAGCCCCTTCTTGCCGATTGGATTTGGGTGACGGCAGAAAACGAAACTAACCCCGATCCGTTGCTCTTTGATGCCGACAACGACAACCTTCGGGAAGTCTTGCTGGGTCAAGCCATCAACTGGCAAGTGGAGCAAAACTTCTGGTTCAATGCCGAGCGCGACCCCTTGCAACCTGTCTTGCCGCCTCCCGATGACCCCCAGCGGTTGCGATGGCTGCGGTTGCGCACTTGGCTAAGCCCTAACCGCTTGCCTATCTGGGACCGAACTTCTGTCTTCACCAGCACCATCCGCATCAACAGCGACTTGCTTTGGTATGGCACAAACGCCGTGCAAGTAACGGACTTCTTTGCTTCCGCCCAAACCGCGTTAGAAGTGGCTGGCACCATCCGCCATTACCCACTCGGTGGGGGCTTACCCAACATTGCCCCTCAAACGCAGGTGCTCGTTTACGATTGGCAAGAGCAATTTCAAGGTTTCGCACAGCCCTCTAACGCTGGTTCTCCGCCGGGCAGCGGTTTTGTCTTTTTCCCGATCGGCGGCGTCCCCCGCTACATGGACGGATGGGAGCGCCTCGGTGGCTTGATGCCCATCCGTTGGGTCTTCAATTTCCCCCGTCGTGTCGCCCCCCGCACCCCACCCAACCTTGACCTTCCTGCCTACTACGCCCAAACCCGAGACGCCGACCCACCCTTTTCGCAATATGGCTACTATCGCTTGCCCGACCCCTTGCGAGGTCAAGCCCCTGCTTTGGACAACACGCCGAACTCACTGACCTTTGGCTTCTATGTCTTGAACTACTTTGACCCCAACAGCCCGACCGACCCCAACCGCCTTCTTGCCTTTCGCGGCATTTACATTGACAACTTTGCGGACAAGCAATTCGTTAGCAATCCGCCCAACGATGCCCCCTCAACGGCGTTCAATGACGCCACCGGCAATTACCGACCCGAGTTGGCGCAAGTTTACGATTGGGTTGTCAAGCCATCTCAAACCGACCTTGCCAATCCCAACATGGTGCATCCTCGCCGCCGACAACGAGATAGCGGTTGGCTTCAAGACGATGCCATCAACGCCTCTACGGAACGCAATCTCATGGAATTGACGGCACGGGATGCTAACAATCAACCCCAACCCCTCAATTTCGCCATGCGCATGACGGCTCCTCACCTTTATGTCCCTCCCGGCGTGGAAGTGCGCTTTGATGTCGTAACGACTAATAACCCCCAAGTCGTCCTGCAACGCACTTGGCTTATTCGCCACGACGGGCAACCTTTCCGCGCCCCCGATGGCACGCCCCTAAGCAATCGTCTCGTCTTCATTGACCCCGTGCAAATCACACCAGGCACTGACCCCATCAATTTCCGCGACGACGATGGTAACGGATTGATAGATGACGATCCTCCGCTAACGAATTTGGTCACTTTACAGCCCCCTCAACGGGGATTGCCTTCCCTTAGTGCCCCTCATGTGCCTGAGATCGTCCTCCTCGCCGAAGGGAACATCCGCCTCAGCGGTCAAGTCGCCGTCAGCATCAAAATCGTCACGCCCGAAACCATTTACATTGAGGGACCGCTTCACCCCGTCACCAGCAACGCCACCATTGAATTGCTGGCGAAGCGAAATGTTTGCTTTAACTTCGCCGCCGCTAAAACACCCATCCCGCCCGATGGATTAAACCCTCAAACGGAGCGTTCCCTTTTGCTTCCTCAATGGCGCATCGCTCAACTCATTGACCCACAAAATCAAGGGCGTGGCGAGTCATATGCCCTTCCCAACCTGCCCATTAACCCTCAAGCCGACCAACGCCTACCGCTTTTTGCTGACCTCTTGGGGGGCTCTGTCTTGGCGTTGCGCTTCCCCGCCCCTGAAGATGGTAACGGCGATGGCTTAGTGGATGCGGCTGACCCACAAGGCAGAAGCCCTTCCATCACTTTTGCCCTGAGCCCTTCTTCCCTCTTGTCCTTGAGCGATGACCTAACGCAACGGGATGCAAACGGCGACACGGGTTTGGACAAATTAGTTCGCTCCCGATGGACGCTGCGGCTCGTCTTGCTCCATCGGGGTTTGGCAGCAATCCCAGACCCAAACAGCCCTACAGGTTGGCAGCTTATCAACAACCCCTGGACAAACTTGGAAGTGGACTTGTGGCTTGATAGCAACGACAACGGTCTTTGGGACGCTAACGAACCACGCATCCGCCTTTACGGTCCTTCTGAACCGATGCGCACCTTCCCCGTCGCCTCCCGTTGGTATCAGGGCGATGGCAGACCCGTTGACCCCAATGACCCGACGACAGGAAAAGAGTGGGGCATCTTGGACATCCCCATTCCAACCAACATCTTTGACTTGAACGGCGATGGTCAACTCACCCCGAATGAATTGCAGTCAGCCCTGCAAAAAATGCGTATCACCGTCACCAGCCCCGTCGCAGGCGAAGTCATTCCTCAAGGACGAACTCCCGTGTCTTATGAACTGGCAGGCATCAAGTTGGCGCTTTACGACGAAAACGGTCTGCCCCGACCGATTTGGCAACCCGTCATTGCTCCGACCCGACAAAATCCCTTTGGGTCGCCTTTCTTTGTCCTCGCCCAAACGATTCACGCCGAAAACGGCACGATTGGCTTCGTCCCGCCACCCTACTTTGACCCGACCGCTCACCCGTCATGGCAGCGGTTGATTGCGAGCAATGACCCCAATTGGCAGGCACGCTTCCGTCAATGGCAGCGGTTGTGGTCTTTCTACTACCTGCGCCACAACGGCGTCCGCTGGACACCGTTCCTTGACCCCAATGACCCCAACTTGACCTTGCCACCGACGCTGAGGGCACAACTAATCGCCCAATCCGCACCCATTATCGCTGGGCAATTGATCATGCGAGTGACGCCTCAAACGATACTGTGGCGGCTGGCGGCACAAGGTGCCATCCCTGCGACAGACACTTTCAAGCCGCAAAAAGACAACAGCCTTCGCTTCGCTTTGGAGGTCGGATGGGACAAAGCGTCGCTACCTTATACGCATGACCTTGACCCGCAAAACAAACTCGCCGACTTAATAAACCTGCAACGGCAAATCGCCCCTGTTTTCGCTGAAGTTCCTCCCACGATGTTTTCCTCGGCATGGTTGTGGGCATGGCGAGCGGCACCCCCGCAAGGGGTGATGGATGTGCGACAGCCAAGCCCACTGCCGAGTTTCTATCGCGCCCCTGTCGTGCCCGACTTGAACTTGCCCAAGGGCTATGTGATGGTGTTGCAACAACAACTCGGCAAAGACTAAGGCAGGTGACCGAACATGCGTTGGTGGCTGGCAGTCATCGCATTGACGACAACGGCGTTAGTGGGATGGGCTCAACAGCCGCCGCTCAGAATCTGGTGGCTCTCTCAAGGCGCTAATTTGAACGGACAACCCGCTGATTCTCGCTTCCCTTCAATCAGTGCTGACGGAAAGAGCGTCGTGTTTCAAGTTGGGAGTGGACAAAACGCCCAAATTTGGCAAGCGGTTTGGGACGCAAATAACGCTACTTGGCAAGTCAATTTCGTCCCCGTTCCAACTGCTCCATCACAACCGTCGGTGGGCATTCACCCTGTCACCAGCGCCGACGGCAACCACATCGCCTTCGCATCATGGCAAGACTATCGCCCCCCCAATCAACTGCCTTTCCCCGAACCACCGAGATCGCAGATTTATGTCTTTGACCGACTCCAGAACCGCATCGTCCCCATCAGTTTCCTTTGGCAGGACACAGATGGTGATGGCATTCGGGACACTTTCGTGCCCAGTAATGGCAACTGCATTCCTGTTTCCATCAGCGCCGACGGGCGTATCGTCGTGTTTCTGGCGCAATTTCCTCAAGCACAGAACATCGTAGATGCCGACGGGAATGGGATAGCCGACACGGTGAGCAATCTTCCCACTGGTTGGCTCGTCCTCGTTCACGACCGTGACGCTGATGGCAACGGTATTTATGACGAGGCAAGCATCGGCGCTACCCGCACTTTCATCGCCAGCGTGGACAACAACGGTAACTATCTCGTAGCAAGCGCCGTCAGCGTTTCCGCCAATGGACGCACAATCGCTTTTGCCACTCCCGACCCCAACAACCCCGATAACTGGCATCTTTTTACCGGCGACTTACAATCAGGGACAGGTGACTTCCTCCGTGACAGCAACAACAACCCTGTCCCCGCTTTCGCTCCCATTCTGAGCGATGACGGCACCTACCTTGCTTACTTGACCCCGACAAATCCTTTGAATGAACAAACGACACCACTTTACTTTCGGACAACGATGGACTTGGTGGTGCGTCAGTTGATTGACCCGACGACAGGTCAGCCACCCGCTCAAATTCGTGAACTTCGCCTTAGCGGACTTCAGTTGCCGCCGCAAACGGGCGCTGCCGATGGGTCGGTCGGCTATGGCTATAACGATTGGTGGGGCGCTGTGACCTTAGCGGTTGACCCTCTCAATTCCAATTTCGTTTACGCCGCTTTTCACGCTTGGTCAACGGAGTTGATTGACTTCCAACAAGTGCGCAACGACTTGACCGTTGACCCCAACGCTCAGGCGAGTCCTCTTCGGTTCTATCAAGGTGTCCCCAACATCTTTTTGACTCGCTTTGATTTCACCAACTTTGACACCAACCCTCAAGCGCCTAACCGCATTCAACTCTGGCGACTCACTGAATGGACAGACCAGCAGCAAATGAATAAACGGCGCGGTTTGCCTGTCTCGTTGACGGTGGCTGCTGGACAGCCGCCGCAATATCGCCTCACCTTAGCCCCCAACTTGCTGCCAGTGGTCAGTTTCGTTAACGGCAATCAACTTACCATCGCTTTCCAAAGCCTCGCCGCCTTTGATGCAAACGACACCAACGGTCTATGGGACATTTACCTTGCTAATGTGCTGTTGCCGTGACGGCAGCGGATAGACAAGGAGACCACAATATCAAAGAGGTGATGAGCAAATGCAGCGTTTTGAAGTTCCTGTCGTGTTGGAATACACCTCTGAGGGGGTGCTCGCCAGTTGTGATGAATTGAACGCTGTCGCCTCAGGGGCTACGGAAGAGGAAGCACTTCGCAACTTGGAACAAGCCCTTGAAGCACTAATGGAAACTTACGGTGAAGAGATAAGGCAGCGGTTGGCAGAAAGAGTGCTCAGGGTGGTAGAAATCAGATGAGCAGCGGCAAGTTGCCTGAGTTAACTTATGAGGAATTGGTGAAGTTGCTGCGACATTTTTCCATAGAGTTACGGGAAAAAGGAAGCGTGTTAGTTGGTAGAAATCGAGATGGTGATCCATTTACCGTGCATCAGCATCCGAGCGAAAAGTGCTATCCACAAAAGTTAGCAAAAGTGCTAAGAATACGCTGGCATTTCGCGGGAGGAATTCTGGGAGTGGTATCGTCATAAGCGCTGAAGAAGAATTGTGACGAAAGCGATAGGAGGTGTGCTGTTATGCGAACGATGACGAAATGGGTAGTGCTCTTGGGTCTGTCCGCCCTCAGCCTCTGGGCAGTGGGGCAGCAACCGACTGTCACCAACGAACTTTACCCTTGGATTGCCGACAACGGAGTCGTCACTTGGCAGGAATTGTATGACCCTCGCCGCACTGACTTGTTTCAACCCTCTGCTGCCTTCCCCGTTAACCCACTGCCAGTTGCCAGTGTGGGCGTTCGGGCGATTGTCCCTGCTAACCCCGCCCCCCGCATCGTCACCATCCCCAATGCTGCCCGCCCTCAAGTGAGCGCTGACGGGCAATGGTTGGTGTATTATCAGGCAGACACGACAACGACACCCCCGACCGCTCAGGTGTATGTTCTGGATTTGACTAACCCCAATGCAACGCCTAAACTCATCAGTTACAAGGGTTGGTCGGACACCGACAACGATGGTGTTCGGGACGGCAACCCAACTCCCAGCATGACGGCGATTTTGCCCGCCATTAGTGGCTCTGGACGCATCGTCGCCTTCCTGAGCCAAGACCCTGCTTTGAACGACCCACAGGGCAACGGCAACGGTCCTGCCGCACCGACACCGCCTCCCGGTCGTTGGTTGATTTACATCCACGATCGCGATGCCGACGGCAACGGCACCTTGGATGAAGCGAAAGTCGGAGGCACGACGACCCGTTTTCTGCCCGACCCTGCCGACCAAACAGGCAACACCCCATTGTTCGTCACTTTGACGGAAGTGCGGCTGAGTTTAGACCAAACAGGGCGCTCTTTGGCTTTCTCAACTTGGACGGGCACGCAATGGCGACTTTGGTTCGTCCCCGATGTCCAAAACCCATCCCCGACCCTGATAGCGACATCGCTTTCTCCCCTTTCCATCCCCTGCGTCGCAGGTTCCCGCCTCGCCTTCACCGCTTCAGGTCCGTTTCAATTCACAGGCGCTAATCAACCCTCACCACCGGGCATTTATGTCGTGGACACCAACACTAACCAAACCGTCGCTATCCAGACTAACGGCGTGAATGGAGCACCCGCGCTGAGCCGTGACGGAACTTTGTTAGCGTTCCACTCCACGATGACCGGTTTTCGGGTGAACGGCGGTCAATGGCAACCCTTGCCCGACAAGCGCAATGCTGTAGATGATGTGTTCGTCTTTAACTTGACGACGGGACAGCCTGCTTGGTCTACCCTTGTTCTTCGGCAGGGCGATCCTATTCAATTCCCGCCCTACGCTCCTTGCGTCAACCCTGCCTTGTCCAGCAGCAGCGCCAACTTGATCGCATTTCAGCAAATCGTTAACGGGCAGTCGCGGGTGAGAGTTGTGCAATTGCCTTCAAATGTCGTGCGATAAATCAAAGCCTCAAAAGGCGTGAATCCGACGCAGTTTCATTGGGAGAAGCGTCGCAGCTAACAGCCACTCCAACGGGATATTTTGGGGCGACGGCGTAAAGCCGTGCCAGAAAAGTGCCAAGAAAGGTGAAGGAGGCGTCGGGACCTCCGACGCTAAAGTGCAGACCAAACTCTACGGTCAATGGTTCATCGCAACCCTTTTTCTCTCAGCCACCTGTCAATCCACTGAGCCTCTTCATCGGTCAAAGGTGGTGGCGGCGGTTGGCGGTAGTCAAGGATGCGGTCGTAAGCGCCTCGTTCGTAGACAGAAGCGACGATGGCGTTCAAGTCCAACGGAACATCAGGGTCAGGAGGGAGCAGAGGGACAGGAATGGTCGGCAACTTCTCCCAAAGTTGCACCGGCCAAACTTCAACGCGAGGGCGTTTTTGAATGCGGCTAAGGACAATGTAGTAGGCAGCCTTCGGCACAGGTTTCTCCAGCGGCATCCTTTCACCGCCTCGCAAAAGGTCAATCTCCATCAGGTGGGTGCTGGAACGCAATATCGCCCGCCGCTTGTCAAGGTATTCCCTGCGGGCATCAGAGCCGGAACGCTTGTTGGCAGGCGACAAGATTTCAATGGCAGTCACAAGCCTCATCGTCCCAACCTCTCGGATTTCAACCGAGTAGTAGCGAACGGGTTCCTCTATGGCGACGACGCTTTCCACAGGTGCGACTGCGGTCGCAACTGCCTCTGAACTGCCGATACCGCTCGGTTCACTTTGAGCATAAACGCCCACATCGGGTCGGGCAGAGCGCAATTCGCCAATTTCCACGACCTCGTAAACGACACGGGGGGAGACTTGCGCAATATAACGACGCGGCATGGTTCGGTTGAGGACCGTCCGAATTTCAGCCGCCAAGTCCGAGTGAAAATCCACCCAAATTTCCGACGCTTCCAAGTATGGGTCCATGCCAGGAAAGGGCGAGGGCATCTTAAACACCTCCGCCATTATCGTAACACGGGTCGCTACAGGGAAACGGTGCGGGCAAAGGTAAGGCAATAGACGCGGCAAGCACCCGACTGTTTGAGGATGCGGGCAACTTCATGGAGTGTAGCGCCCGTCGTCATCACATCGTCCACGACGACAAGGATGCGCCCTTTGACGGCGTTAGAATCGGTGACGGCAAAAGCACCCCGCACATTTTCCCAGCGCTCCTTTTCGCTCAATGACATTTGCGGTCTCATCGGGCGAATTTGCGCCACTAACTCGGCGACGGGAATGTTCAGCCTTTCGCCGACGACTTGGGCTAACAGGGCGGCTTGGTTGTAACCGCGTTGGCGCTGGGCGACCCGATGGAGCGGGACAGGGACGAGGAAATCGGGACGGAGCCATCCTTCAGGCAACAAGCCATCGTCACCGTTGAGAGCGCGCTCCAACACTTGCGTCATCCGTTCGCCCATCGGTTGGGCAAGGCGGGGCTTACGATGGAACTTCAAAGCGTGAACGGTTTCCCGACCGATGCCTTCGTAACGGACGGCGGAACGAGCACCGTCAAAGCGGTAACGCCCCCGCAAACAAAGACCGCAAAGAGGCGAAGTTTTCGCCATCGGGTCAAAGGGGCGACCGCACCAAAGACAATAGGGTGGGGTGACAGGTTGCCATCTCGCCAAGCAGTCATCACAAATGGCGCCATCCCAAAAGCGACGGCAAACGCCACAGCGGGGCGGATAAAGCAGGTTCAAAATTCGTTCCAACCAAGGAGGCGCCGTCATTTTTATTGCCGTCACCCCCTAAGCGATGACGACGATGTAGGGACAGTGTTAGCCGCAAACCCGAATAGTCGCAATAGTCGCCCCTTACGGGGCTCCTACCAAAACGGCGGCAATTAGCGAATAGCAATTGGTGACTGGTCGCGGGAGTGACATTAGCCGCAAACCTGTTGGAGCGGCTATCAGCCGCGACAGAAAACGCAGCGAATGGTTGAAAGGTAGCGAATGGCGAATAGCCAATGGCGAATTGCCCATCGCCCGTCGCTATTCGCCATTCGCTGCCGTCACGACTCTTCCACGACGCGGGGGACGCGGAAGTAGCCATCTACGGCGTCGGGTGCGTTCATCAAGACTTCCTCGCGAGGAAGGGGTTCGCCTGGTTCGTCAGGGCGAAAGACATTGGAGAGGGGAATGGCGTGGGAGGTCGGCTCCACGCCTTCGGTGTTCAACTCCCGCAACTTTTCAATGTGCTCCAAGATGCGGTTGAGTTCCCATGTATAGCGCTCAATTTCAGCGTCGTCCAGTTCTAAACGCGCCAACAAGGCGACATGCAAAACTTCTTCACGGCTCAAGGGCATTTTGCTCACCCCTTTCCCATCGCTCTACCGCTCGCTGACGAAATGATAGCGACCACTGGTCACCTCGTAAATCGCCCAGCCATTTTCCGTCCTCAGGAACTTCACACCTTCCGATTGCGTGGCGGGTTTGCCGCTTTCGGTCACGGCGTTAGCGTCCCTTGCAGGCACAAAGACCAAGGCTGTCGTGTTGGCAGGGATGGTGATAAGCAGGTGGAAGCGGTTGCCTTCCTTGCGCCACTCCACGCCGATACGCCCCCGCACTGACTCGTAACTTGCCCGCACAAACTCCAAGCCATCTGGATTCGGGCGAATTAAGATGCGGCGAAAACCTGGCTCCACCTCGGCGATGCCTGCAACGACACCGAACAGCCATTCGCCGACGCAACCGAAAGCGTAGTGGTTGAAGGAATTCATGCCCGGCTCATGGATGCGCCCATCGGGCAGGATGCTGTTCCATCGCTCCCAAATTGTCGTCGCTCCCATCCGCACCATGTAAAGCCACGACGGATAAGTTTCCTGCAACAGCAAACGGTAGGCGACATCCGTTCGCCCAAACTTGCTCAGCACGGACATCAAATGGCGAGTCCCGACAAAGCCAGTGGACAAATGCCAACCCCGCTGTTCAATGTCGGCGACGAGGTGCGCTAAGGCTTTGGGTTTCAACTCGTCGGGCAATAAATCCAAGTCCAGCGCCAATGCGTAGCAAGTTTGAGTTTCGCCCTTGATACGCCCATCAGGTTGCACATATGCCTTGACGAAAGCGTCGCGGATGCGGGCAAATAATTGGCGGTAGCGTTCAGCGTCTTCTTTGCGTCCAATTGCCTCTGCCATCTTTGCCATCAACTTAGCGGAATAAGCGAAGTAAGCAGTAGCGATGACATCCTTCGGCGTTTCAGCACCCGCCGCCACCCAATCGCCGTAACCGATGGCTGGGCGCAAGCCGTTTTCGCTGTTGCGTTCCAAGTAATCCAAGTAGCGGCGCATGTTGTCGTAGTGTCGGGTGATAAATCGCTCATCGCCCGTCACGCGCCAGAGGGTGTAAGGGACGATGATGCCCGCATCGCTCCAAGCGGGTGAACCGTAACCGCCGCCGACAGCGGGAGCGACATGAGGATAAACGCCTTCTTCGTTTTGCCCATCGTTTAAGTCAATGAGCCACTTGTTCATGAAGGCGCTGATGTCAGCGAGGTAAGTGGCGGTGCGGACGAAAATTTGCGCGTCGCCTGTCCATCCTTGCCGTTCATCCCGCTGCGGACAATCGGTCGGAACTTCAAAGTAGTTGCCCCTCAGACCCCAACGGATGTTCTCCACCAAGCGGTTGACCAACGGATGTGAGCACTCAAACTCGCCAATCATCGGAACATCGGAATGCAGCACGATGCCCGTGATGGCATCCAACGGCGGCGTGCCAGGGTAGCCCGTCACTTCCACATAGCGGAAGCCGTGATAGGTAAAGCGTGGCTCCCAAACTTCTTCGGGAGCGCCCTTGCAAATGTAAGTGTCCGTCGCACGAGCGCCCCGCAAGTTCGCCGTGTGCAAAGTGCCATCGGGTTCAAGGACTTCGCCGTAGCGCAAAACGATTTTCGTGCCCGACGGTGCATTGCGCACTTTCAACCTGACGACGCCGACCATGTTTTGCCCCAAGTCAAAGATGAAGACGCCCGGCTTGACTTCCCGCACCGACTTCGCAGGCAACTCCATCACTTTGCGAATCGGCGGACCGGGATGCCAAGTCAGTTGCAAACTTTCGCGTCCCTCGTCCCCCGTCCCGCGTCCCGTTACAACGGGCTTCCAATCGCTGTCGTCGTAATCGGGCATGTCCCAACCGACCAACTCCCGCCTTGCGTCGTAGGTTTCGCCCATGTAGTTGTCGGCTTCCAAAATCGGACCGTAAGTTGCCTTCCAAGTCCCGTCGCTGATGACCAATTGCTCTGACCCGTCGGTGAATTCAATGGGAAGTTGCACGAACAATCTCGGTTCGCCGCCGAACTTGTTGCGTTGTCCCCAGCCGCCTTGATAGCCCGCATACCACTCGTCGTGCAAGACGGCACCGATAGCGTTTCTCCCTTGCCGTAGCAAATGGGTCACTTCGTAAACGCGGTAGTAAACCCGCTTGCGATAGTCAGACCATCCCGGCACGAAGTAATCTTCGGTGACCCGCTGCCCGTTCAACCGCAACTCGCATGTCCCCAGTGCGCTGACGACCACAAGGGCGCGCTTAACGGGTTTGTCAATGTTGAAAGTTTTGCGGAGGAAGGGCAAAGGCGGGACATAAACGGCTTGAGGGCTAACCGAACCCCAAGGCGGAACACCAAAGTTGCCGATTTCGCGAGCGTCCTGCCAGCCACTATCGTCAAAATCGGGTTGTTGCCAGTTAGGTTGTTCGTTGCGGGAGCATTTCCAACTGCGGTCGGTGACAATGATGAGCGGCTCACCTTGTTCAAACTCAACGACCAATTTGCCCAACAAACCTGCTGGTCCGCCTTCGTTTGTTGCGGCGACAGCCAAGAGATTTTTGCCGGGTTTTAACAGGTGGGTCACTTCCGAAGTTTGCGGTCGCTGCCAAGCGAATTCCTTTCCGTCACTGCGGGCAACTTCCACACCGTTGACGAACAAGACAAATTGGTTGTCGGCAGTGAACAAAACAAGAGCGCGGACGATTTTTCTGTCGGCAGGCAACTCAAAAGTTCGGCGAAAGTGGCGAGTGCCGACGGGAGCGTTTTGGCGCGGGTTGTTTTCTGGGGACCAAATCCAGCGGCAGCCATTGAAATTCAGCCATCGTTCCTCCCATGGTGCAGGTTCATCGTAGCCAATCCATTCGGCTTTCCACTCCCTCGGCTCTAAAATGCCCATCACCCAACGAGCAGGTTCGCTCCACTCCGATGGCTTCCCGTCCTTGTCCCAAACCCGCACTTTCCACCAACATTCCATCAACGAGCGGAGCGGTTTGCCAGCGTAGGCGACCATCGTTTCGTTGGAAGCGACCTTCCCCGTGTCCCACAAATCTCCGATGTCTTTGTCAAGGTTGTCACGGTTGGAAGCGACGAGGAGTTGGTAAGCGGTTTGATTCTGCCCTCGTTCATTTGGGTCGGTGGCTTCCACGACCCAACTCAACCTCGGCGGCAAAACATCAACACCCAACGGATTGACCAAATACTCACACCGCAGGTTGGTCACCCTCAACTCAGCCATTGCAATCCCTCCTACCAAAACCAAATTCGCCAACACAAACCAAACCTTCACCGCACATCACCGCCAAAAGTTTATGACGCAAATTTGCTTGCTGACTTACGGCAATTGCCACTGCAAGCACCAATGTTCACCATTGCGGCGATGCCAGATGGAAAAGCAACAAACGGACAAATCGCCATTTATCACAAGTCTTGCACCTTCACCTTCCGGCTTCACCACAACGCTTACTCTGTCGGCTAAGAAAGCATTTTGTAACCACGCCCAATCGTAATACCGCTCTCGCTTGATGACCAAGTTGACCGTTCGCTCCCCGATTTCTGGGCAAGAAGCGTGCAAATTGGCGTCGCTTTCAACTTCCGCCATGATGCGAAAACGAGGTTTAACCGACGCCCCTGAGATGTGGCGGGAACGGGCAATCGTTGCTTGTTCTAACTTTGCCAGCAAAGTCAGCAATTGCTGTTTCTGTTCCTCTGGCACTCCGCTTTCGCTCAAAATTTGTTCCCAAACTCGTCTTAGCAATTCCCCTTTGGGCAATGTTTCAAAGAACGAACCTTCCACCAACGAAATGCGAACTTGCTTATACGAGCGACGATGAGTGCGAACGAGGTAAAAACAATGACGAGGACAACCCTCGTAGCCCTCACTAAGGGAATATGGGAAGTCTCGCAGCCATGAGGCTTCCAAGACCATCCTGCTTCCTGTGACTTCTTTGACCTCTGCAAGAGTTTTAAAGCGGGTCGGAATAGTGGAGTTGAACGAAGCAATACTGCTACCGTCGGAATCTTTTAGTTCCAAAATCGCCCCGTTACCGAAAGTCGGGACATCGTCCAGTGCTAAAACAAAATCTGGGAAAACACCAGAGTTCTTTGCCCAGTCCCGTCGCCCGAACCAAGCCGCTGCAACCTCCTCTGCCGAATGACCATCTTTACATCGCTGCAAGCGTTGAAGCAGTTGAGGCTGAACTCTCTCCAATGCTTGTTGCCAGTAGTTTTGAGTGACCTGTTGAAGCCTTTGCTGCAACTTGCCCGCTTGATGCAGCACAATGGATTGCAACAACTTCCGACTGCCGATGTAAGCAAAGTCGCCATAACTTCCAGCCAACTCGTCCAAACTTCTCTCAACCGCTTCATCGGGCGATTGAGCCAATCTCGCCAGTAGCGTCGCATAAAGCCTCAAAATACCCACCCTTGCGTCCTCCTCATTTTTCAAACAACTTCGGCGTTTGGGGATCAATTAGCGAATAGCAAGGAGTTTCCGCAAGCCATATGGCATCCAGATTTGGAGTAAAGCGGTAGTAATGCCGAAGCGGGACAACGCTATCAGCGGGACGCTTCGCATTGAGTCGCCATTGAATGACCTCCACCATTTGAGGGTCAATCTCAATTCCTACAGCGTTGCGCCTTAATTGCTGGGCAACAACCAAAGTTGTGCCTGTGCCTGCAAAGGGGTCAAGCACCCAATCACCTGGCAATGTGGATGCAAGCAGTATTCGCAGCAGTAATGCAATGGGTGCTTGCTGAGTGCAAATCCGACTGCCATCGGGATGGCGTAATGCCTCATCCCCTGCATAATAGCCTGAAGTGAGTTCCCGAATATCGTCCCAAACATCAGTGACAAACATCCCGTTCTCCCGTTCATAACGGTATTCGGGGCGAAGCGGCGCGTCAATGCGCAAGCGATGGAAAACACGAGGTTTACGCCCTTTCGTGGCAAATGCGATGATTTGGTAGGCTTTGCTGTAGCGCCATTGGTTCGGCACTGCTGATGTGCGTTTTTGCCAGACAATCAAGTTCTGAAGCGTCCACCCGGTCTCCCTCAAAACCCGAAGGACATGTTCAGCATTTTTCTCACGGTGCATAAAGTAAACTGCACCACCCTCCACAGTCAGGTCATACACCTTGGCACAAACCTGTGCGAGCCATCGCCAATACTCCTCTGTCGGCAACTCGTCGTCAAAGAAAGCGTAGTCTTTGCCCTGGTTGAACGGCGGGTCAAGGAAAGTCAGGGCAAATTCTGCCTCAATGCCGTGGTGTCTCAATGTTGACTTGTCCAACAATTCCACACAATCACCGCAGAGGACAGCGGTCATGGCGTCCCACCTCACGATTTTTCGCCTCTAATTTTGCTGCTCACCTCCTTTTACTGACTTGCTCGGAAAGCCATGTGCACAGGTGCTTGGCATCGTCGCGGATGATGACTTCAAACGGGCATCGTCTACAAGCGATGCGTTTTCCATACCGACTTTGGCTCGGATGATTGGCAGAAGTTCTAAGTCAATTTCGTAGCCGATACAGGAACGACCAAGCAAGCGGGCGCCCCTCATCGTTGCGCCACTGCCCAGGGAAGGATCAAGCATTGTCTCGCCGACATGGGGAAAGAGAAGGATGAGCCGACGGGCAAGTTCTTCTGGAAACGCTGCAATGCCTTCCTCCAATCGTCCCTTGAGCGGTAGCAACATTGGTAATCCTCTCTTCTGTCGCCATCAGCAGTGCCATCGCTACCCATCGCACGAGTATCACCCCAAAGGATTTGGTGGCCCCGGCGGGATTTGAACCCGCGACCTCTGGCTTGAGAGGCCAGCGTCCTGACCGGGCTAGACGACGGGGCCATCAAACAGTTGGGCGTGTTGGATTTTAACGCGCCTTCGCAGGAAGGCAACCTCGTGGAATTGTCCGTCTTGGCGCGCCCGGAGGGATTTGAACCCCCGACCCCGGGATCCGAAGTCCCGCGCTCTCTCCGGACTGAGCTACGGGCGCGCAAGGGAAGGAACAAAGAGGCAAAAATTTGGTGCCGGGGGCGGGAGTTGAACCCGCACGGGCGTGAAGCCCAGGGGATTTTGAGTCCCCCGCGTCTGCCAGTTCCGCCACCCCGGCACGCCGCAGAAATTATAGCAAGCCATCCTTAAGCGCGTCCGCTTTATTGCGCCTGTCGTGGCTGGTCGTCGTTCCAAACAAGTTGCTTGCAGTTCGTCGGCTCTTTCTGGTTCCGCCCTTTATTGAAACGGCTGTTAGCCGTGATAACCCATCCGCTCTAACTTTGTTCTTTCAAACGGGCTTGACAGTTTGAAGGCGTTCGTCAAATTCCATCGCCCGCCCTTGCAAGTAGGAGCGGATGCCCATGTGCAACGCCGTCATCACATAGTAGCCCAACTGAGCATTGCTGCGGGGTTGTTCGCGGGTTCGCAGGCAGGTCAAAAAATCACGCCAGTGCTCTTCCAGCGATGCCCCGCGCGTTCGGGCAATTTCCTTTCGGGGCAACTCGCCGACGACTTCTTTTTGCGGATAAATGACTGCCCCGTTGCCTTCAAAAACCAGCGTTGCCTTGCTGCCCCGAAGAAGCATCGGCGCTCCCCAGTTGTTGCCCAAACATGCCATCAAATGGATGGACGGACCGTCGGGATACTCCACGACCATCTGGAAGATGTCGGGCACTTCCCATCGCCCTTTGTGCTCAGGGTGATAAATCCCGCCTGAAGCGATGACCCGTTTGGGAAACTTCAACCCCATCGCCCGCACCAACGGCGTGAGGAGGTGGGGAAACCAGTCCGTGCCGATGCCCCCTGAGTAATCCCAGAAGATGCGAAAGGCAAAGTAGCGACGGGGCTCCCACGCCCGACGGGGTGCTAAACCAAACCGCCAACCCAGCCACATGTCCCAGTCCAAATTCACTCCGGGCTTGGCGTCAGGGTCAATGTCTTTTTCGCAACCGCACAAAACACCCCAATGACCCGTCCGCATGTCCGCCGCCTGCGCTTGTATCAGTGTCCCGATTTCGCCCGCCTTGACAAGTTCGGCGACTTGCTCCCAAATGCTATCGGACATTCCCTGCGTGCCGACTTGAACCACTCGCTTGGTGCGAGTTTGCGTGGCGACGAGGCGTTTGGGTTCGTCTAACGATTTCCAATGGGTCATGGGCTTTTCGCAGTAAACATCCTTACCCGCTTCCATTGCTTCTATGGCAATCTTGGCGTGCCAATGGTCAGGGGTGGCGATGCAAACAGCGTCTATGCTTTTGTCGTCCAACACTCGCCGATAATCCCGCAGCGCTTTCGCTCCTGTTCGTTGGGCGGCGTCGTCCAAGTGTTTCTGCCACACATCGCACACCGCCACGATGTCAACGGGTTCGCCTTTTTGCTTGAGGGCAAGGAGCGTGCTGATGTGGGCGTTGCCCATCCCGCCGCAACCGATGACGGCGACGCCAGCCCGCTCGTTAGCGCCGAAGACCGACTTGCTTAGCAGCGTCACCGAAGCGAGGCTTGCTGCCTGCCGCAAAAACTCCCGTCGCGTCTGTCGCATCCTTACGCACCCCCTTGCATTTGCCTCATCAAGTCCTGCGCCCAAGCCGACACGAATTTTGCGTCGGCGATGGCAACTTCCGCATCGGGGCGTTCAAAGATAGCCTCCCTCACAACTCCAAGGAAAGCACTTCCCCAAGCCGCCAGTCGGGTTTAAGTTGCCAATACCAAGTGCCGTCAGGCAAACGCACTTTTCGGCTTCCCCATTGTTGAAGGCGCTCCCGCACCTTTGTCAACAAGCCTGCCAACACCCCTTGCGGGTCATGCAGAATAAGTCCCTCTTCGGTGATGTCCAAAAGGAGCAAAAAGTTGCGGCGTAACTGCTCTGGTGTCGTCACCAATGGTGAAAGGCGTCGCAGCGGGTAAGGTTCTATTTGCCGCCGCACGGAAAGGCATTCCGTTAGCGCTTCTGAGGGTCGTTCGGACACAATGACCAAAAGGTCAATGTCGCTGTCGGGCGTCGCTTCGCCTCGTGCGACAGAGCCGAAGAGGGCAACCGCCAACAACCGTTCTCCTAACCGCTCCCTCAAAGCCTCCGTGCACCGTCGGGCAAATTCCTTCTCCGCTTCGCCCGCCATCGCTCTCACCTTCGGCTACAATTTTGACGAACGCATCTTTGGAGACGACAGCCAGTGGCGATGAGCAACTTGTTGGAGTCGCTCTCAGTCGCAACAAAACAGCCACAACGGAGACCGTCGGTCAAAGGGGAAGTGAAGGGCGGAGATGGTCGGTGGTGCGGACGCTATCTTGTTGGCGGCGGGGCGCATCGGCGGCGAATATGCGCAGGTAGCGGGGACGCAACGGAAAGCCTTCATTAACTGCAGGGCTTGACCGTTTTGGAACGGACAATCATCCCCCTTCGTTCCCTGCCTGCCATCAACCGCCTCATAGTCATCGTGCCTTTTTAAGCCTTTCGTCATCCTGCCTTGCAAGATGCTGATGCCGTCATTGTGGCGACCGATAGCCCGTTGGCAAATCTCATGCGAGCCGCTGAACGGTTGCGCCATTAGCATGGTGGCGAATTACCGTCGCAGGTTTTGCTGGTGGCGACCGACCTGCCCTTTTTGACGGCGGAGGCGATCGGCGAATTCCTTCACCGCTGCCCGCTTGATGCCGACCTTTGTGTGCCTGTCGTTCACTGGAAAATTTTCGTCAAGCGGTTTCCACCCGATGAGCGATTCCCAAGGGCGAAAATATCGGCAAATCGGGAAATGGGCAGGTGAGCAGGTCGGGTAAATTGGGGCTCACACTAAATTTGTCCGCCAATGAATTGGCAGGCTACGATGACGAAGCCCATCAAAAAGTGGGCTCTTTTCAGTCGGCTTTTGCCGACTTCGTGAAAGTAGCCCAGCATTTCAACGCTGGGCAAAGATTTGGGGGGCATTTTGTGGGGCACGAGTTTATCCCGTTCCGACCGAAATTGTTGGCGAGGTGGTGACAAGCAACACCAGACGCAGGGGGAAGGAGTTGAGGAAAGTGGCGCTGACGGCAGCGGAGCGGACGATTTTCGCCGACTTGTTCGCTGCCATCGCCGAGGAGATGGGCAATGCCCTGATGCGCCTGTCCTTTTCGCCCAACATCAAGGAGCGGCGGGATTTTTCCTGCGCCGTCTTTGATGCGCAAGGGCACATGGTCGCCCAAGCGGCTCACATTCCTGTCCATCTCGGCTCCATGCCGATGGCGGTGCGGGCTGTGCGAGAAATTTTCAGCGAGTTTGCCCTTGGCGATGTCGTCGTCCTCAACGACCCTTTTCGGGGTGGGACGCATCTGCCCGATGTGACGGTGATCGTGCCTGTGTTTTGGCGGGGACGCCTTTGGGGTTTTGTCGCCAGCCGCGCCCACTACGCCGACATCGGCGGGGCGAAGGCTGGTTCCCTCTTTGCGGCGACTTCCGCCTTTGAAGAGGGCATCCGCATCCCCCCCATCAAGTTGTGGCGGAAAGGCAAACTTAACGACGACGCCCTTGCGTTGCTGCAAGCCAATGTCCGCCTGCCCGACCAGTTGCGCCGTGATTTGGAGGCGCAAAAAGCCGTCGGCGAATTGGGAGCACGACGGTTAGGCGAATTGCTGAGCCGCTACGGATGGCGAAAACTCAACGAAGCCGTCACCGATTTGCTTGCCTACACCGAACGAATGATGCGGGCAACCATCCGTCAAATTCCCGACGGCGTTTATGCCTTCCGCGATGTGTTGGACGATGACGGCATCACCGATGAACCTGTCCCCATTTGCGTGACTTTGACGATTGAGGCTGACCGAGCCATCGTGGACTTTTCGGGCACTTCCCTGCAACGGCAAGGCAGCGTCAATTGTCCCTTAGCGGTCACTTTGGCGGCGGTGCGCTATTGCTTTCTGTGCCTTGCGCCCGAAGAGATGCCGTTGAACGAAGGGGCCTTTGCGCCCATTGAGGTCATCGCTCCCGAAGGGACAGTCGTCAACGCCACCTTTCCCGCCGCTGTCGGAGCGGGCAATGTGGAAACTTCGCAGCGCATCGTGGATGTCCTTTTGGGGGCATTGGCACAAGCCTTGCCCGACCAAATTCCCGCCGCCAGCCAAGGGACGATGAACAACCTCGCCTTTGGCGGTTACGACCCGATGCGTCGGCGATTGTTTGCCTACTACGAAACCATCGGCGGCGGTTCAGGGGCGTGTCCCCATCGGGACGGCGTTAGCGGTGTCCATGTCCACATGACCAACACCCAAAACACGCCCGTTGAAGCGTTGGAGATGGAGTTACCCGTTCGTGTTCGGCGTTACGAATTGGCACCTGAGAAAGCGGGGGAAGGCAAGTTTCGGGGCGGAGCGGGCATCGTGCGGGAGATTGAGTTTCTCGTGCCCGCACAAGTTTCCATCGTCGCCGAGCGGCGCAAGTTTGCTCCCTACGGGTCGCACGGTGGCGGTAAGGGTGGCTGCGGTGAAGATTGGCTCATCAAAAAAGACGGTCGGGCAGTGCGATTAAAGGGGAAAACTTCGCTAAGCGTGGAAGCGGGCGACGCCATCCGCATCGTTACTCCCGGCGGAGGCGGATGGGGCAAAAGGCAGACGAGGTGAGAGAAGATGCGAGTGGCAGCCATCGGCTACGGTGCTTTTGGCGCTTTCGTTTTGAGCGCCTTGAAGGAGTTGCCCGAAGTCACCCTTTACGCCGTTGCGGGTCGGAGGGCAGAAAAAGTGCAAAGTTTCGCCGAACAGATGGACATCCCGCATTGGACGACGGATTGGCGAACGCTCGTCAGTGACCCGCAAGTGGACATCGTTTGTGTCCTGACGCCTCCTTCTACGCACGATGAAATCGCCATCGCCGCCGCCCAAAACGGTAAGCACTTGTTCATTGAAAAGCCGTTAGCATTGACGCCAGAGGAAGCCGATGCGGTCATCGCTGCCGTGCAAGCGTCAGGGGTTCGTGCCGTCGTCAACCACATCATGCGCTACCATCCTCTCTATGCGTGGTTGAAAGAGCGAATTGCTTCGGGTAAGTTGGGTGGGGTGCGAAAAGTTTGGTTCGTCAACTTTGCCAGTTGCGAGGGGTTAGCGCCTGAGCACTGGTTTTGGGATGAGCGCCAAAGTGGAGGTGTGCTGGTGGAGCATGGCGTTCACTTTTTCCACCTCTTTGCGTGGCTGCTGGACGAAGTGCCCGAACCTGTTGCCACCTTCGGTCACGCACCTTTTGAGGCGTGGAGCATTGTCCGTTTTGCCCGCCACGACGCTTTCGGGTCGTTCTACCATTGCTTTGACCGTGCGGGGGCGTTAGAGCGCAACTTTGGCGGCATCGCTTTGGAGCACGGCTTCGCTACCGATGAAGATGTCTTCCAGCGTCAGCATCGTGTTGATCGTGACTTGCGGGTCGGTGAACATGTTTTTGGGGAAATAAAAGGTGGTGACGGGCGTTTCGCTGTTGGTGGCGTCCCGAAGCACTTCATAGTGGCGCATCTCCGCATCGCGGGCTGCCCTGAAATAATCTTGGTCGTCACGGGGCAACTGGGCAAAAAATAGGGGAGTTGTTGATGAACCGAGTATACATGGCAGTCGCCAATGCTTCAGCGATTTTTGCTGCCGTCAAGATTTGTTGGTCTTGTTGTCGCTCCGCCATCACCACCCTGTTACTGCAGCCCGACAGGAGCGCCATTGTCCCTGCTCCCAGAGTGAACGAAACGCCACCCAACAGCAAATCACGACGCCGCATAGAACCTGCCTTTCCCTTGAGGGGAAAGTCGCGCATAACGGCAACACCCTCCTTTGGGTTAGGATTTACGACGCCAACCAATTTTGGTGAGGTAGTTGCAGCCGATGTGTGGCATTCGTCACCTTTAAGTTGGGTGAACTGCGATGGAGAAGGGCTTAATTGCCGTCGGCTTATTGCTGTTGTTGCTGTTCACGCAGGTAACGCCTGAGAAGGTGGAGCGACAAATAGAAGGGGTGCTGCGGCGCTCTTTGCCTGCCCGTCATGTGGATGTGGAACTGGACGGAGCACCGGGATTGCCCACCTTGCGAGGCAGGTTTCGCAAGATGACGATTACCGTAGACGGGCTGTCGTTTCGGGGCGGTCAACTTTTGGAGATGTTGCCCGTTCAGTTCACCAGCAAGCCCGAAAAGGAGGGACGGGTCGGTGAAGTTGTCATTTTGCTTCGCGACGCCGATTATGAAGGGTTGAAGATTGCGGAGGTGAAAGCGCAAGCGAAAACGGTTCGGTTTGACCTAAAAGGTTCGTTGCGCGCCCGTCGGCTCGTTCTGGTTTCAGCGTCGGAAGGTCTCTTGTCGGGCTTCATCCCCCCCGAGGCTTTGCAGCGCTACCTTGCCGAGCGGGCGGGGAAAGAGGGCGTGGAAGAGTTGCGGGTGACTTTGCGGGATGGGGCAGCGGACATTGAAGGGCGCTGGCGCATCACCGTCGGCGACACTGTCCTTGGGCGATTGCCTTTCAGCGCCACGACGGAACTTTTTCCCGCTAACGGCAACGAAGTGCATTGGCGGCTGCAGCGGGCGACCATCGCCCAAATTTTTCCGCTGCCCTCTAACTGGCTTCAGGAACGGTTCAAAAACTTCAACCCTCTCTTGCGCTTTGACTTGTCGCCATTGCAGTTGAACTTACACACGGTGCGGGTGACGCCCAAAGGCATTTGGCTTCTTGCGACTTTCTCCCTTTCACCGCCTTCACCCGTCCCACCTCAATTGCCTCACTAACGATGCTGAGTTTTGAGGCACTCTTGCACGGCTTGAACAAAGGCGTCCATCTCTTCTTTCGTGCGCTTCTCGGTGACCGCCAGAAGCCAACCGTCGGGCAATTCGGGGTAGGAGCGGCAGAGCGCCAAGCCACCCAAAAAGCCCTTGCCGATGAGCGATTTGTTGAGCCCTTGAGGGGCGGTGGGCAATCGGACGGCGAACTCCTTGAAAAAGGGGGCGCTGAAGAGCCGAGGGATGCCTGCCTGCTCCAATCGGTCGGCAAGGTAATGGGCTTTTTGAACGCACAGTTCGGCGACTTGATGGATGCCTTGTTTGCCCATCAGCGCAAGATAAGCGGCAGCGGCGATAGCGCAAAGGGCTTGATTGGTGCAGATGTTACTGGTCGCCCGCTCACGGCGGATGTGTTGTTCGCGAACTTGCAGTGTTAACACGAACCCACGCTGACCTTTTGCGTCAACAGTTTCGCCAACCAAACGCCCGGGCATCTTGCGGATGAACTCGCGCTTGCAAGTGAAGATGCCCAGAAGCGGTCCACCGAAACTTGGCGGCAAACCCAAACATTGCCCTTCAGCGACGGCGATATCGGCATTGTATTCGCCGGGCGGTTTGAGGATGCCGAGACTAATAGGGTCAAAAGCGACGAGGAACAATGCGCCAACCTGATGAGCCACTGCCTCCAATTCGTTCACGAGTTCAAGGCAGCCGAAAAAGTTCGGATGTTGGACGACGACGCAGCAAGTGTCGTCGTCGCAATGCGCTCGCACGAAGTCGGGGTCTGTGATGCCCTCATCGCCCAAGTAAGGCGCTTCCACGAACTCCAAAGGCATGCCCGATGCGTAAGTGTGAACGACTTGTCGCCAGTGGGGATGCAGCGTTTTCGGCAAAATCACTTTGCGCCGTTCGTTAATGTTGTGCGCCATTAGCACGGCTTCCGCCAGCGCCGATGCACCGTCGTAGAGCGACGCATTGGACACTTCCATGCCCGTCAAATCGCAGATGAGTGACTGATACTCAAAGGTCGCCTGCAAAGTCCCTTGGGACGCTTCCGCTTGGTAAGGCGTGTAGGCGGTGTAAAACTCATTGCGGCTGATGATGTGTTGGACGGCAGGCGGGATGTAGTGGTCGTAAATGCCCGCACCGAGAAATGGGACGAGGGACACGGGACGGGGGACGGGGTCATCAGGCAATTCGCCAAGCGGGATGTTTTGAGCGGCAAGGGAGCGAAGGTGACGCATCAGTTCGGGCTCGCTTAATGAGGGTGGCAAATTCAACAACGCTTTCTCCCGTAACTCGGCAGGTATGTCGGCGAACAAATCGTCAATGCTTTGGGCACCGATAAAGCGCAGCATTTCGGCTCGGTCTTCATCGGTGTTGGGCAAGTAAGGCACATCGTTGACTTGTCCCTTGTCCCGTGTCCCTTGTCCCATCTCAAATCGCTCCTTCCCGCTCCAGCATTTGCCGATACTGCTCGGCGGTCATCAAACCCTTCAACTCTTCAGGATTGCTCATCGTCACGGCGATAAGCCAACCGTCGCCGTAGGGGTCTTCGTTGACGATTTCGGGATGGTCAACGGCATTTTGATTGACTGCCACGACAGTGCCTGAGACAGGGGCGAACAACTCTTCGTCTGCCTTGACCGACTCAACGATGCCGAAGGGTTGCCCTGCTTCCACGGGGTCGCCGACTTTGGGCAACTCCAAGTAGGTGATGTCACCCAGTTCGCTTTGGGCGTAATCGGTGATGCCGATGATGGCTCGGTCGCCTTCCACCCGAACCCATTCGTGGGTCGGTGAGTAGCGCAGTTCGTCAGGGAAACGCAGTTCCGCCAACTTCTTCCCCTCCTTTGCCGCCAATAAATGTGGCGCAAGGGAGAAAGCACCTGCCAGTCAATCGGTCAGGTCGGCTCGGTTGTGCCCGCCATCGCATTGCCAACCCTCAAATTTTCCTGCCGCAAAGGCGACAAAGTTGCCGATGCTTCGGAAGGCTCCAGCAGGGGCTGAAAAGCGACAAAAATTGGCGAGGGAACAGCAATTGGGGTAGGAGGGAACAAACCCTGCGACCTTTTGGTGCCAGGGCGCGGAGTCGAACCGCGGACACCCGGATTTTCAGTCCGGTGCTCTACCACTGAGCTACCCTGGCGAGGGATGGCGGGCCCGACGGGACTTGAACCCGCGACCTCCGGCTTGACAGGCCGGTGTGCTAACCAGGCTGCACCACGGGCCCGCACGGCATAAGTTTAAGGCGTTTCGCTCTCTCCGTCAATAAAGTTATCGCCGCCGCCACTGGTCCAGCAACACCGCTCCCACGACCAAAATGCCCAAAATGACTTGCTGCCATTCGTAGGGGATGTTGAGCAAATCGCAGCCATTGCGGATGACTGCCATCAGCAATGCCCCCAAGACTGTGCCTAACACACTCCCGCGCCCTCCTGCCAAACTGGCACCACCGATGACAGCGGCGGCGATGGCATGTAACTCATAAAGTTGACCGCCTGTCGGTTGCCCGATGGATAGCCGCGCTGTCTCCACGACGCCACCAACGCCTGCCGTTAGCCCACACAAAACGAACACCAGCCATAAAATCCGATGGACGGGAACGCCCGAAAGGCGCGCCGCTTCCCGATTGCCGCCGACAGCGTAAATGTATCGCCCCAAGCGGGTGAACGCCAGCAACCATTCGGTCAACCCTGCGACAGTCGCCGCAATCAGAAAAGGCAACGGGATGCCAAGCAAATGCCCCGTCCCCAACTCTAAAAACGGGCTGTCTTCAGGGATGAAGATGTTCTGGGCTTTGCTGAGGACTAATGCCAAACCCCGTGCGACGCCCATCATGCCCAAGGTGGCGATAAAGGGAGGGATGCGCCCTTTCGTCACCAGCCAACCGTTAAGCGCCCCACAGAGAAGGCTTATGCAAAGTCCCACAAAAACTGCCCCAAAGACATGGGTGTTGCGCTGCAGCATCAAGGCAGTGACGACACCCACCAACGCCAACACTGAGCCGACAGATAAGTCAATGCCGCCAGCGATGATGACAAGGGTTTGCCCCACTGCCAGCAACACGATGACGGCAGTTTGAAACCCGATATTGCGGAAGTTTTCTACGGTGCGGAAGGCTGGGACATAAATCGCCAGCGTTCCGCTTAAGAGCAAAAGCGCCAAAAGCGGCGCTACCCATTCCGCTTGCCAAAATTGCCGCCACCGCATCCTTTCGCCCCCTTTGGGCTCATCGGCGTTGCATTGTAGCGCTCCCCTTTGCTGCCCACGCAAAATTGCTACCGAAAAGACGCTTTGAAGGGAGGCGGGCGACGATGCTGCAGCAAATCGGTTTAGAAGGGCTCGTGCGGCAGGCTTTGCAGGAAGATGCGCCCTTCGGCGATATGACGACGCAAGCCATCGTGCCCCCAACGGTTCGTGGTGTCGGTATCTTTGTCGCTAAAAGTTCTGGCGTGATTTGTGGGTTGTCCATCGCCCAACAAACCTTCGCTTTGCTGGACGAAACGGTGCAGTTTCACCCGCGTTGCAACGACGGCGATGTAGTAGTGGCAGGGTCAGTCATCGCCGAGGTGGAAGGCAAATTGCAAGCCCTCTTGACGGGTGAGCGGGTGGCACTGAACTTCCTCCAGCGCCTTTCGGGCATCGCCACGCTCACCCGCCAATTCGTGGAAAAGGCAGCCCCTTACGGTGTCCGCATCGCCGACACCCGCAAGACGACGCCGACTTTGCGGTGGCTGGAAAAATACGCCGTCCGCTGCGGCGGTGGCATCAATCATCGCTTCAGCCTTTCCGACGGTGTGCTCATCAAGGACAATCACATCCGAGCCGCAGGGAATTTGACGGAAGCGGTGCGTCGGGTGCGGCAAAACGCTCATCATTTGCTTCGCGTTGAGGTGGAGGTGCAAAATCTGGAGCAAGTTCGGGAAGCCTTGGAGTGTGGCGTAGACGCTCTTTTGCTGGACAACTTTCGCCTTGAGGAACTTCAAGAAGCCGTAGACCTCGTGCGGGCTTGGAGCGAGCAGATGGGACAGCCCCGTCCCATTTTGGAGGTCTCTGGCGGCGTCACGCTGGAAAGCGTGGAAGCCATCGCCCAAATGGGCGTGGACATCATTTCTGTCGGTGCCCTCACCCATTCTGCCCCCGCTTTGGACATCAGCATGGAAATCACGCAGGTTTTCTAAATCACCCGCTACGGTAGGCGGGTGAGTTCGTCCTTGACAAAAAGTGGCATCGGCACAGTATCGCCATCTCGCCGACGAAGGAGCACTTTTGCTCCGTTTCGTGCCACGACTTTTCCGATGGCATAGACAGGGATGCCCGCATCTTGCAAGGCTTGCATCACTTTCTCCCCATCGCCTTCGGAGACGCAAAGGAGCAATGACCCCGACGCAATCACGCCCAACGGGTTCAGACCAAACGCCCCGCAAAGTTGCTCCGCTTCGGGCAAGATAGGCAAGGCTTCTTCCCAAACTTCCAAGACAACTCCCGATGCTTCCGCCAATTCCCACAAGCCTGTCGCCAAACCGCCTTCTGTCAGGTCATGCATGGCATGAATGGGTGCGGTTTGGCAAGCGATGAGGGCATCCCGAACGACGCTGATGCCCGGTTCAAAGAGGAAGCCTTGGGCTTTGACGAGGATGCTTTCAGCGATGCCGAAGTGGCGCAACTGGTCGGCTTTTTCGCGGGCGATGATGGCACACCCTTCCAAGGGCACACCTTTCGTGATGAGCACCAAGTCACCGACTTGCGCTCCCTCGCTGGTGACCAATCGGTCTTTGGTAACTTCGCCCAACATCGTCCCGACGACGATAGGGCGGGAAAGCCCTGGTGTGCTTTCCGTGTGACCGCCGATGAAGGCAACGGAAAGGCGTCGGCAAGCGTCGGACATTTGCGCAAAGATGCCCCGCACCAATTGTTCGTCGGTTCTCCCTTCAGGCAGCAAAATCGTCGCCAAAAACCACTTCGGCACCGCTCCCATCGTCGCCACATCGTTGGCATTCACTTGCACGGCATACCAGCCGATTAAATCGGTGGCGAAAGTGATGGGATCAGTCGCCGCTACAAGGTAGCGGTCACCCATGTCCACGACGGCTGCATCTTCGCCGATGCGGGGACCGACGACCGTTCGGTCATCTAAGGGCAATGTCGGCAACAACTCCTTCAGCAACTTTGCCTCCAGTTTCCCTGGCGAAAAATCGTAACGGCTCATTTCGCTCACCCCTCCAAACTGTTTAAGGCGTTCCCTAAAATTGGGTCGGCAGCGCCAGCATAATGTTGGCGAGGTGAGCGAAATGATGTGGATGCTCTTGATGGCGCTGAGCGAACCACAAAGCCCTTGCGTTATGACGGTTTGCGGACCGATTGCGCCTGAAGCCTTCGGAAAGGTGTTGGCGCATGAGCACATCATGTGCGACTTTATCGGTGCCGAAAAGACAGGTCGGCATCGCTACGACCCTGAACAAGTCATCGCCACGATGTTGCCTTACTTGAAAGCAGTGCGGGAACGAGGCTTTGCAGGTTTCGTGGATGCGACGCCTTCCTACATCGGGCGCGACCCACAAGTTTTGCGGCGATTGTCGGAGTTGACAGGTCTGCACATCCTGACCAACACAGGCTACTACGGCGCCGCCAACGACAAGTTCCTTCCGCCCCACGCTTTCACCGAAACAGCCGACCAGTTGGCGGCACGATGGGTTTCTGAATGGCGAAACGGCATTGACGGCACGGGTATCAAGCCGGGCTTCATCAAAATCGGCGTTGACCCTGGTCCGCTCAGCGACATAGACCGCAAGTTGGTGCAAGCAGCGGCAAGAACTCATCGGCAAACGGGCTTGACAATTGCTTGCCACACAGGCGAAGCGCAAGCGGCGTTAGGCGTTTTGGAAGTCGTCAAAGGAGAGGGCGTAGACCCATCGGCGCTCATCATCGTCCACGCCGACAGCATCCCCGATGTGGCGGTGCACGAGCGATTGGCAGAGGAAGGGGCTTGGGTGGAATACGACGCTATCGGCGCCAAACCCATCAGCGAGCATGTTCGGCTCATCACCCACATGGTGCGGCTCGGCTTTGCCGATCGGCTATTGCTCTCCCACGACGCAGGCTGGTATTGGGTCGGCGAACCCGAGGGAGGCAAGGCGAAGATTCGCCCTTATACCACCCTTGCTGATGAACTGCTGCCTGCTTTGAAATCGGCAGGCATGGACGAAGGGACCTTGCATCGGCTTTTGGTGGACAATCCTCGCCGAGCCTTCACGGTGCGGGTGAGATTAAGGCGATAGCCGCCTTCGTTCCTGAGGCGTTATGCTAATGGATGGCTCAGGGATGGAGGGGGTGACCGCCGTCGGAGGCAGCAGAGCATGCGACGGGCAATGAGACGAAAGGAAGAACACCGAACCGCAAAGACAGACCGCCTTGTGCTTTCCGAGTTAGGCTACGAAGTTGCGGGCATCGCTTTGTTAGCCGTCGGCGGTTTGTTATTCGTCGGCTTGTCGGGAAAAGCCAGCGGCATCGTGCTTTCCCATCTTGTCGGCATGTTGACGATGCTGTTGGGTTTAGGAGCGCGGGCGCTGGCGGTGCTGACGGCTTTTTTAGGTTTGGCGTTAATCGTCCAAAAACAGCGGTTGCCTTTACCTTCCTTAGCCCTCGGCGGTGGGGCATTGCTTTGGGTGCTGGTGACAGCGGTTCATTTGACTGTCCCCAGCGGTTCGGAATGGCTGCCAAAAACTCTCCCTACTCACGGTGGATGGCTTGGAGCGGTAACCGCCTTTCTGTTGCGCAAAGCCTTCGGCGATGCAGGAGCAGTGATCGTCCTAACGGCGTTGACGCTGGTCGGTTGTTTGATGGCGACGGGTCGGACACTGAGCGAAGTTATCAGTGCCGTCATCGGCAAAGGTCGGCAAATTTGGCAGGGATGGCAATCCCGTCAGAAGGCGAAGGCATCCCTAAAAGGACGCCCCAAAAGTGTCAAGCCCACCCTAACCTCCTCATCGGAAGCGCAACCACCCGCACCGTTGGCAGATGAGTCCTCAACGGCGGAAGTCGCTAAGCCCGCCTCTCCCGCAAAGGCAGCAGGGAGCGATGACCTTGACTTTCCCTTCCCGATGGAGACTCTGGTGACGGGCACGACGAGCAAACGAGGTCGTCGGAAAGAATTGCCCTTTTTGCCCGAGCACTACGAAAAAGTCATCGCTGTTTTAGAACCGCCCCGCCCCGAAGATAACCCCGAAACGACGGCGAGCGAGGAAGAAGGCATTCGCTTGGTGGAAGAGACTTTGGCGAGTTTCAAGATAGAGGCAAAGGTCGTCAATGTCAAGCGCGGTCCTGTCATCACCCGCTATGAGGTGCAACCTGCGCCGGGCATTCGGGTGAAGCGGATAGAGAACTTAGCGGACGATTTGGCACTGGCGCTGGCTGCCATTGATGTCCGCGTGGAAGCGCCTGTTCCAGGCAAAAGTGTCATCGGCATTGAAGTCCCCAACAAACGCATCGCCCTCGTTCGGTTGCGGGAGTTGCTGGAACTGGACGCTTTCAAGACAGCGCCATCCAAATTGACCTTTGCCCTGGGCAAAGACATCGCTGGTTCGCCTCGCTTGGCGGACTTGAGCAAAATGCCTCACCTGCTCATCGGTGGGGCGACCAACAGCGGCAAAAGTGTTTGCCTAAACTCCCTCATCGTCAGCATCCTTTCACGGGCGCACCCTGACGAGGTGAAGTTGTCCCTCATTGACCCCAAGCGGGTGGAGTTGACCCTTTTCAACGGAGTGCCCCATTTGGCTCACCCCGTCGTCGTGGACGCTAAGGGCGCCGCCAGAGCCCTCAAAGGCGCTATCCGAGAAATGGAGCGACGCTATCGGCTCTTCGCCGAACGAGGCGTCCGCAACATTGACAGTTACAACGAAGCCGTCAAAAGTGACGAGAGCGCTGACCCCTTGCCCCACATCGTCATCGTCATTGACGAATTGGCGGATTTGATGATGCAGGGAGGAAGCGAGTTTGAGAAGTTGATTTGCCGCATCGCTCAGTTAGCGCGGGCGACGGGCATTCACCTCGTCGTCGCCACACAGCGACCGTCGGTCAATGTCATCACGGGACTGATCAAAGCCAACATCCCATCCCGCATCGCCTTCGCCGTCGCCTCTCAAACGGACAGCCGGGTGATTTTGGACTGCAACGGAGCGGAGCGACTGATCGGACGAGGTGACATGCTCTTTCAGCCCATTGATGCGCCCAAACCCATCCGCATCCAAGGCGCTTTCGTCAGCGAGCAGGAAGTCCATCGGGTCGTGGAAGTGCTCATCAACGAATATGGTGAACCCGACGAATACCTGTTTGATGTCTACAGCGACGAGGACGAAGAAGTCCAGTTTTTAGGCGTGCGGCTGGACAGGAAAGACCCGCTTTTTGAGCGGGCGGTGGAAATCGTGCGGCGGAAAGGTTACGCTTCAGCGTCGCTGCTGCAAAGGGAATTGGAAATCGGCTACCCCCGTGCGGGCAAGTTGATTGACCAGTTGGAGAAAGCAGGCATCGTCGGACCTGCTGAGGGCAACAAACCTCGGAAAGTTTTGCTGCCATTAGTGGATGCCCCCGAAGGAGAAGAAATGCCTGAAAATGGCGGTTAACGGCGAGAAGGAACGGTCAGCGCATGTTGACCCCACTGCCGTCTCCGAGAGTCGCCTGTCACGGCTGATAGCCGCTCCGACAAGGTGCTAATTTTTCGTCGGTCAGCACGGTGTCAAGCCTTGCCGAGGATGTTCAGAAAGTCACGCCTCAAACGATCCGTCGGCACGACAAGAACTTTTTCGTGGCTGATAGTTTTTGCGGCTAAGTTCGTTGCGGAGGATAAGGTTGGATAGAGCGTCGGCTTTTCAGCGGAGCAGCGAAGGCGAAGGGGGCATCAGGTCGCTCTCCCTTGCTCAAGCGACTATCAGCCACGACGCTAACAAGACCTCTCCCACGAGTTTCCGAACATCCTCAGCCATGCCCTCCATAGGATGAGATGATTTGCCCTGCGGCATAATCAAGGGAGCACAAAGAATAAAGCGGCAAGGATGGGAGCGAGAGGCAAAACCCGTTCCCACGCCGCCGATGGCGCTATAGACTCTGCAACCCTTGCTGCCTTGGAGGTGGGACGAATGGCATCGCCGCGCCGCGATGTCGGGAAAAGCGTCAGGGAGTTCGCTGGTGATTACCTTCTGCCGGCTGCTGCGGTCATGGTGGCTGTCGTCGTGCTGTTGGGTCTTTTGACCATTGGTGGATTGGTGCTGGCGCTTGTGTTGCCCATTGCTTTAACGCTGGCAGTGTTGGCAGCCATCGTGTTGCTGGCGGCGGAGATGCTTTGGAGGGTAGCGGTTTTGGATTTGCTTTTGGGCTTGGGGGCATCCGTTTATGCCGTCAACCTCCTCATTCAAGAACCCCTCACGACCTTCGTCGGCGGATTGTTGGGAGGATTGACAGCGGCATTGTTGCACCTGAGTGGTGAGCCGATGCGCGTCCGTCACTTGCCGACCCAAGCCTTGACAGACGCTACCGGTCAAAACCATCCTGCTATCCTCCTCAACGGCGACCAACCCCACTTTGCTGCCCTTGTTGGTAGTTTCGTTGGCTTGTTAGCCCTACTGATCTGCTGGGCTTTGCAAGGTTATGGTTTGTGGAGTTTGTTTTGGGGGCTTTACGCCACCCTTGCCATCGGGCGAGCATTGTCTTGGTTCAGTGTGGAAGCCGACCTCCAGCGGAAGGTTTTTTGGCAACCTTTTGCCTTCCTTCGTCATTACCCGCCCTTTCATCAAGTCTTCCACTGGTGGCGTCAAACTCGCCGCTGGTTGGGCATCGGGCTCGCTCAGTGGAGCCCTTGGGGGCGGGAGTGACCAGTCATGCAAGTGCGAGTGCGTTTTTTCGGTCCTGCCCGTGAACTATTGGGCAACGAGGAAGTGGAGATGACCCTCCCCGATGGCGCCACCCTCGTTGCCCTGCGAGAAAGGCTGTCAGCAATTTGCTCATCCCTTTGCGCGCTTCTGCCCCGTTGCCGTTTCGCCGTCAACGGCGAGTATGCGGACGAAATGACGCCCCTTCGGGACGGCGATGAGGTGGCGCTCATTCCGCCCGTCAGCGGCGGCAAGATTCAGGCACAAGAAGAAACCTACCTGACATGCCTCGTTGACCACCCCATTGACCTCAATGCCTTGCTCGCTTTCGTCCAAACCCCCGAGGCAGGCGCCATCGTCACTTTTTTGGGCACTGTTCGCCAGCACAGCAAGGGCAAAACAGTCACGGCGCTCACTTACGAAGCCTATTTGCCGATGGCGGAACGGGAGTTGCGGCGGATTGCTGAGGAAGTGCGGGGAAGATGGCAAGTGAGCAAAGTTGCCATCGTCCATCGGGTCGGCACTTTGTCGGTGGGTGAAATTGCTGTCGCCATCGCCGTTTCCGCACCTCATCGGGAAGACGCCTTTTCTGCCGCCCGCCACATCATTGAGCGCCTCAAAGAAATCGTCCCCATCTGGAAGCGAGAGCATTTTACCGACGGCTTGGCAGAATGGGTTATGCCTTAACGCAGCATGTGAGTGCGTTCGGAAATTGAGCCAATGGGAGGGCGAACCTCCCGGTGAGCCTATTCCTCCGACCTGCCCAACTACCTCTCTGCCGACCTGCCCTCTCACGACCTGCCGATATGTTCGGCTCGGCAGGAGCCTCGCCCTCCCTTTCCGAACACCCTCGCAGCATGTTTACAAGTCTCCGCTGTTGTGGCATAAATTCAACAGCCGCTCCCAAGGACGGCGTGACACCTTAAAAAGGAGGGATGCTTCGCTATGCGAAGGTTTGGCGGAAAGGCACTGCACAATAAGCCTTTCGTTAGGGGAACGGGGTTCACGCTGATTGAACTGCTGGTGGTGATCGCGATAATCGCGATCCTGGCAGCGATCCTGTTCCCCGTCTTCTCTCGCGCTCGCGAGAAGGCTCGGCAGAGTTCCTGTGGCAGCAACCTTCGGCAAGTTCAACTTGCTATCGCCCAATACACCCAAGATTACGACGAACGACATCCCCATACTTGGTTCGTGCAAAGCGCCGGTGAACAATGGCCGGGCAGTTACCAGTGGGAAGAAGCCGTGTTGCCTTATGTCAAAAATCAGCAACTGTTTGTCTGTCCCAGTGCATCCAGTTTGGTTTATGTTCCTGACGCAAGACCTGACCTTTGGGATAATCCCTATCCCTTCACAATCTATCCCCGTGGCGGCTATGCGGGGAATGTTGCCTATTGGACAGGTTCATGTGATGCGGGCATTCCTGCTAACCATCCCTTTGGATTTCGCTCTTTGGCAGCCATCGCTGAGCCTGCAGGGACTTTCATGATTTGGGATGCGTTGCCAGCAGGAGCAACCAGCGGTCGCTTTGAAGAGGGATGGGCAAATGGCAGTGCCAATGAACAACCGCAAACTTACGATCAAAACGCCAACCCGCCCTGCTTAGTTAGTCCCAATCGTCAAGTCATCGCGGGTCGCCATACAGAAGGAGCCAACTTCGGTTATGTAGACGGGCATATGAAGTGGAACGCCTTGTCCAAGTTGCTCACCAAAAGCACTGTCAACAACTGCACTCTGCCGCCCTTCACGATTGAGCAAGATTGACGAGGCTCGGGGAGTGCCCTTTATTGGGCACTCCCCGATTTTCCTTTGTCGGCATCAACCTGCCCTGACGACAAAGGTTCCTGCCATCAAGTCGTGCCATCCTTGCTTGTAGGGGTCAAAAACTGCCCACACAAACCCTAAACCGCAAGCGCACAATGAAAGGACAAAGCCGATCTCGCGAACCAAAGCGCGCCCAAATCCGCAAGGCTGCCCTTGACCCGTCACCACTTGCAATCCCAGCAGGGCTTTGCCCAGAGTGCGACCTGCAACGGCGTGAAGGGTGAAACGGTAAACCCAAAAGCCCGCCACCAACAGAATGGGGAACAATTGTCGTTGCTCCACTTCTGTCCAGACCCACCAAGTCGGGCGGCTGGTCAACGACGTGACGACGAGGATGTAACCGAGGGTCATCCCCCAACTGGCGGCGAACCAAATCAAGACATCCAACAAAAAAGCGACGCCCCGCAGCCACAGGGGGACGATGGGCAATGACGGCGATGACATCGCAGAACGGTTTGCCCGAGGCTGCGGTTGCGGTTTGGGAACGTGCGACCGTGATGAAGTAGAAAGGCGAGCCGGTGGCGCTGAGGTGCGGGCAGGGGAGAGGCATGTCTCTAAGGCTTGCTTCATCTGGGCTGCTGAGGGAAACCGTTCGTCAGGCGCAACCCGCACCGCCGTCAAAATCACCCGCTCTAAATCAGGCGGGATAGACGGATTGAGGTTGCGGGGCGGGATGAGTTTGTCGGTGCGACCCGTGATGCGCTCAATGGCTTCAGGCGGCACTCGCCCCGTGACAGCGAAATAAAGCGTGGCGCCCAAGGCATAAATATCCGACCGCTGGTCTGTCGGCGCCGTGCCATATTGCTCTGGTGGCGAGTAGCCGGGCGTGACAGCGCGAGCGCCCGCTTGCGTTCGGTTACCCGCCCGTAAGACTTTGGCGATGCCAAAGTCCACCAAGTAAGCCCGTCCGTCAGGGCTGAGTTTGATGTTGGCTGGTTTGATGTCCCGATGGATGATAGGCGGGTTTTGCGAATGCAGGTATTGCACGGCGTCCAAAACTTGCAAAAGCCATCGGACCGCCTCGTGCGGCGGCAGCGGACCGCTTCTCTTTACGACTTCTTCCAAGTCTTCGCCAGCGATGTAGTCCATGACAAGGTATTGCCGTCCATCGGCGACGAAAAAATCCTGCACTCGGGGCAAGTTGGGATGGCGCAGGGTGGCAAGGACGCGGGCTTCCATCGCAAATTGCTGTTGGCTTTCGGGGGACATATCCAAGTTCTCTTTGACCGCCACTTTTGACCCCAACCGCAAATCTGTCGCCAGATAAACCGCTCCCATGCCGCCGCAGCCTAAAACCCGTTCTAAGCGGTATCGCCCATGAAGAACCGTCCCTCGCCCCCGCAGGCGCCGAAGGGGCGTCCCGCAGCGGATGCAAAAGCGTGCCGTGTCTTTGTTGTCTGCACTACATTCAGGGCACATTTGCATGGCGGTCACCAAGTCGGACAATGCCTCGCTGGTCACCGTTAAAGGACTTGCTGTCCATTGAGCCGAGTGGCGACACCGCCAAAATTATTGCGGGTGATAGGCAAATGCGGGTGACGGTGAAGTTGTTCGGTCCGCTGCTGGAACGGTTGCCGTCGGAGAAGCGGCGGATGCCGTTGGAACTGGAAGTGCCTGAAGGGGCGACGGTCAACGACATCGCTGAGATGTTGGGATTGGGCGATGTCGGTGCTGTCATCCTCATCAACGACCAAGAGGGGCATCGGGGCAAACGGCTCAGCGATGGTGATGTCGTCAGTTTCTTCCCGCCCTTGGCGGGCGGCGTTTGACAGGGGCTTGCTGCTCGGCTATCCGCACGCGGATTTGCCCTAACCCCATTGTCGCCAGTTTGCCGATATGCACCCACTCCATCAACCAAAGCAGGGGCAGGAAGGGGCGCAAATCCTCGCCCTCAAAAGTCGCCCAACCGACGATGCCCCCGATTTTCATCCGCTCTCCTTGTCGGCGAGAAAAACGGGTCAAATCCAACCAATGTTGCTCATCGGCGACGGTGACGACTTTTTCCGCTTCCTGCACCAACTTTTTACCGTCCCAAGGTGGCTCCTTTCGCTCATACGCCCAAAAGAGGGCTCGTCCCCGCTCGTTGGCAGCCTTAATGAGGGCACTAAAGGTCAAAGGGTTTTGCAACTTTTTGTCAATGTCTATGCGCACGGGCGTGAGGAATCGGATGAACAATCGCCGCACTTTTTGAGGCGAAGATGCTCCCATCACTTCCTGAATCGCCACCTTCGGAAAGTCCATCTTTACCAACCCCTCACAAGCGTCATAAATGACCCGCTCTTGCCCTTTTGCCCCTTCCGCGATGACCCGCCGCAAAGTTGCCTGAACTTTCTCCTTCCTGCCCAAACCCTGTTCCAACATTCGCTGCGTGGCGACGAGGAGGTAAGGCAGGAAAGTGGCGGCATCGTGCCAAAGGACAACCCGAAAAACGAACAAGTCTCCTTGTCGGAAATGAAGGGGCGCATCCGAGGGAGGTGGCACTTCCAAGACAAAAGGGCGAGGCATTTCCCGTAACCGTGCCGTAAAAGGATGCTCCGGCGACGCAGTGGGCTCAAAAAAACGGGGGTAAGGACATTGGGGGCGCAAAAGACAAGGGGCGCATTCGGGCAAGTGCGTCACACAAACCATCTTGCGGAAAGTCATCATCAAGGCGCCCCGCAAAGTGGAACCGAGGAAGCGAGGCAACTCTCCCCCTTGCGTCACCGTCGCTTCCATTCGCAAACGCACAAATTCCATCATCGCTTTCTCGCCCCCTTTCCGTCCGACCCAAGTTTGCCCGACAGGGAGGAAAGCGTCAAGACGAAAAGCGAGGCAAAAACTGTTTGCCTTGCTTTAAACTTTGAGGCGACGGCAAGCGGAAAAACGCAAGGAGGTGGCATGATGGTTTCTTTGCCTTTTCGGCAGATACACCTTGACTTTCACACCTCGCCGCTCATCCCTGATGTCGCCGCCGATTTTGATCCCGATAAGTTCGCCCAAACCCTCAAAGACGCTTTCGTCAACTCTGTCACCGTCTTCGCCAAATGCCATCACGGCATGAGTTACTACGACACGAAGGTTGGCATCAAGCATCCCGCCCTAAAGCGTGATTTACTGGGCGAGATGGTTGAAGCCTGCCATCGCTATGGCATCAGAGTTCCCGCCTACATCAGCGTCGTTTGGGACAACTGGGCTGCCGAGCACCATCCCGAATGGCGTCAAGTTAACCGCGAGGGCAAATTCGTCGGCGCCGAACCCTTTCAAGCGGGTTGGAGATGGCTCTGCCTGAACACAGGCTACGCCGACTATGTGGCAGCGCAAACGGAAGAAGTCGTCCGCAACTACGAAGTGGACGGCATGTTTTTTGACATCGTGATGCAATGGGAATGCTACTGCGAAAAGTGCCGACGGGACATGATAGCGCAAGGGTTGAATCCCGAAAACGCCGAGCACGCCCGCCAGTTTGCCCGCCAAGTTTGTCATCGCTTCATGGAGCGGGTGAATGAAATCGTCCAGCGCTATCGTCCTCAAGCCAGCATCTACCACAACAGCCGATTGCGGGTCGGAGTTAGCCGCGAGGCACACCTTTACACGCATCAGGAAATTGAATCGCTCCCGACAGGCGGTTGGGGCTACTTGCACTTTCCCTTCTTCGCCCGATATGTGCGGACAATTTGGCGGGAATTTTTGGGCATGACGGCTCGCTTCCACCGCAGTTGGGCGGACTTTGGGACGCTCAAAACGGAAGCGGCGCTTGCCTACGAGTGCTTTCACGCCCTTGCCCTCGGCGGCAAATGTTCCATCGGCGACCAACTGCACCCTCGCGGCAAACTTGACAGAGCCGTTTACGAACGCATCGGCAAGGTTTACAGGCGTGTCGCCGAACTGGAGGAGTGGTGCGAAGGCGCTGAAGGCGTCGCCGAAGTCGCTATCTTGACAAACGCCGATTTGGAAGATGGTCGCCTGACGGAAAGCGACGAAGGCGCAACGCGCATGCTGATGGAAACGCATTGGCAGTTTGATGTCACAGACCGCTTCGGAGATTTCAACCGCTATCGGGCGCTCATCGTTCCCGACCGCTTTTCACCTGACCAACAAACCCTGCGCAAACTCAAAGCCTACCTGCAAAGAGGTGGCAAGTTGCTTTTGAGCCACCGCGCTTTCGTGGACGCTCAAGGCAAATTTGCCTTTGCTGATTTGGCAGGCTTTGACCTGAAGGGCGAGTCAAGTTGGGATTGCGAATACTTGCTGGTCGGCAAGGCGATTTCCGATGGCTTGCCCGAGATGTCCCATGTCGTCAACGCATCCGGCATGATTGTGGAAGCGAAAAATGCGAAAACACTGGCGACAGTGGGCGAACCTTACTTCAACCGAACATGGCAACATTTCACCTCCCACCGCCATTCGCCGATGGCGAAAGCAACCCGCCGACCTGCCATCGTCCAAAGTGCGAACGGGCAAATCGTTTACTTTGCTCACCCGCTCTTTCGCCTTTACGCTCAGCATGGCTACCTTGTTCATCGCCAACTTGTCGTCAATGCGCTGCGGATGCTTTTGCCTGAGCGACTGATTGAGACGGATGCGCCCAGTTTCGCCCATGTGACGCTGACAAAGCAAAACAGCCGCAACCGAAGGGCAAGGTGGATGGTCCACCTGCTCGCTTACGCTCCCATCCGCCGAACCCGAACCATTGACATCGTGGAAGAACCCGTCGTTTTGCGGGGGGTGACCTTGCAAGTGCGCACGGGCAAAAAGCCTCAGCAAGTTTACTTGGCGCCACAGCGAACCGACTTGCCTATTGATTTCGCCGATGGCACCGTTCACCTCGTCGTCCCTGAAGTCAGCGGCTATCAAGTCATCGTCATGGAGTTATAAGCCAGCCGTTCAAAGGAGGCGATGGCAGTGTTGCGGGTCGGTGTCGGCGATGTCGCCCCAAAAGTTACTTGCCAAGGTTGCACGCTTCCCGAAGTGGCTTAAAGTTGTCGCGCCTTTAGGGCGAAAACTTTGGCGGGTGGTGAACGAATGGAGTTGCGCATCGGCGTTATCGGGACGGGCGATGTGGCGCGGAAAAATTACTTGCCCAACCTGCATGACCCTGAGGCGGGCATCATCTTGCAGGCGGTCTGTGACCGCGTGCCACAACGGGCAGAGATTGCTGCCCGCGATTTTGGAGGGCAGAAAGTTTACACCGATGCCGCGCTGATGTTGGAGCGGGAGGAACTGGATGTCGTCTTCGTGCTAACGCCGTTGCTGACGCATGCGCCCATCGTTCGGCAGGTGCTGCAAGCGGGTGTCCATTGCTACTCGGAAAAGCCCCTGACTTTGAGCCGACAGGAAGCGGACGAGTTGGCGGAATTGGCAGAACGCAACGGGGTTTTGCTTTTGTGCGCTCCTATTTTGCCGCTCTATCCGTCAACTCAATTTTTGCGGGAGTTGATAAGGCAAGGCGCTATCGGCAAAGTCACTTTCGCCCGCGCCCACAGCAGTCACGGCGGACCTGACCGAGGCACTTTTTACACCGACACAGGCAACTACTTGCGGGCGGAGACGGCAGGACCTTGGGCGCCCCTTTACGACATGGGCGTTTACGCCCTGACCTTGTTGACTTTCGTCTTGGGTTCGGTGCAACGGGTCTTTGCCTTCGCCGACATCGCCATCGCCGAACGACGGATTGAGAAGGTGACGGAGCCTGGTTTCGTGCCCTACACCTTGCGGGTGACAACCTGTGACAATGGTGTGGTGCTTTTGGATTTTGGGAATGGCTGTTTTGCTTGCGTGGATGCCAGTTATTGCTTGCCTTATCGGCGTTCGCCCACTTACGAGTTTTTCGGCAGCCATGGTGCGCTGGTGACCGACCTTTGGCGGGACGAGTTTTGGCTCATCAGCGAAGTGGCGGAGTTTCAACATCCCGAGGGTTGGCATCAGGTGATGGTGCCTATGGAACGACGATGGGAGCAGCGTCCCAAGTGGGGGCGGTTAATCGCCGACCACCTGCGCCATTGCTTGGCGACGGGAGAACAGTCGCCCATCCATGTCCGCTGCGCCCGCCATGTCGTGGAAGTAATGGAGAAGGCACTGCTGGCAGTGGAGACAGGAAGCGTTCAAGAGGTGACAAGCCGCCTTGACAGTTGAAAGGGTGGCATGAGGAAGCGACGACGCTATAATGCCGAAGCGGGAGCCGCGCTAAGCGGGGAGCTCGCCGTGCCCTGAACCCGCAATCGGCGATAGCGGGGCTGAATTCCCTGCCCGCGGGCTCGCCTTGTGGGGACGGGCTGGCGCACGGGGCGAAGAAGGCTGGGTCCTGCGCGGCGGCACAGGGTGAACCCCGCCAGGCCTGGAAGGGAGCAACGGTAAGCCCTCCCTGCCGCGCGCCGCAGGGTTGCCTGGCTGGAGCCACCGGCGTCGGTAACGCCCGTAAGGCGGGTTCAACGGTGGGGTGCGCGGCTCCCTTTGCGCCTTCAGGGGTCAAGAAGGGATGCGTGCCAAAGTTTTGCTGGTCACCGAGGACGAGAAGGTGGCGACCTTGTTTCAGGAAGCCGAACCATCGGTGCAGGTGATGGCGGACCTTCCGCCCGTAGACCAAGTGGCTTCGGGAGCGTGGATGGTCATCGCCGTCACTTCCTCCTTGACAAACGACGATGCCCTCGCTTGGTTGGCAGCCTGCCGAACCCGTTGCCCTTTCGTCGGGCGATTGCTTGTCTTGCAAGAGCCTGACCTTTTCTTGATGCAACAAGCCATTAATGTCGCCCAAGTGACGCAGGTGCTCGTTCAACCGACGGACGCCCAACAAGTGCGTAAAGCGTTGGAAGCGACCCAGAAAGCCGCAAGGCAACAATGGGAGGCAACTCTTTTTCCTGCCCTCCTGCACCTCGCCAATTGGATGGACGCTCAAAAGCCCATCCGCCAAGGGCACACCTATCGGGTGTTGCACTATGCATGGGCGCTCGGACATCAGTTGCACCTCCCTGATGACCAACTGACTTGGTTGCGGTGGGCTTGTCTTTTGCACGACCTCGGCAAATTGGCGACATGGCGGGAAGAGGAAAGGGACAAACATCCGCGATGGAGCGCGTGGTTAGCGGAAAAGATGGGATTTCCTGAACCCGTTCGGGAGGCGGTGCGTCATCACCATGAGCGATGGGACGGGATGGGTTTCCCTGAGCAATTGGCAGGAGAGCGCATCCCTTTTCTGGCACGCTTGATCGCCGTCGCCGACGCTTACGATTGGATGTTGGTGGGCGAAAAATTACCCTTGACAAAAATTCGGGAGCGATTGAAAGAGGAAGCAGGGCATCGTTTTGATGTCCATTGTGTTCAAGCCCTGCTAACCTTGCAAGAGCCTCAGGAAGTGTTGGCGGTTTTGGAACGCTGTGACGATTTGCCTGCCCTTGCCCCAGTCGTTCAGCAAGCGTTGGAGTTGTTGATGCAGGAAGACTTTGACTGGCAGGAAGTGGCGGACATTTTATCCTGCGATGAAGAGTTGACGGCGCACCTTTTGCGGTTGGCAAACTCCGCCATCACGGGCTTCCGTCGTCGCGTGACGAATTTGGTGACGGCATTGCGCATTTTGGGCGCCCGCCCAGTGATCAACCTTTTGCTCACCTTATCGGTTCGCCCACTGCTGCGAGCGTCGGCGGAGTATGACCTTTGGCGGCACTCCTTAGGGTGCGCCTTGCTGGCGCGGGCTATAGCACAGCGGACGAACCGATGGGACGCCGAGGAAGCCTTTGCCGCCGCCCTCTTGCACGACTTAGGGAAAAGCCTTTTGTGGCAGCACTTTCCCGATGCCTCCCGTCGCGCCCTTGAAATTGCCCGACGGCAAGGGTGTCCGCTGTTTGTCGCCGAGCGACTGGTTTTTGGCGTCACCCATGCGGAAGTAGGAGGATGGTTGTTGCACCGCTGGCGATTACCTGCCCCGCTCCCTGATGCCGTCGCCTTGCATCACACCCCTTCCGCCTCCTCGCCACCGCTGGCGTGGTGCGTTTACTGGGCAGACGCTTTTTGGAACCGATGGGCGGAGGGACGAACGGAAGGGACGGAGACGATGAGCCCATTTTTCTGGCAAGACTTTTCTCTGGACGGACCTGCCCTCGTCGCTGAAGCCTTGAAGGGCGTGCAAGAGATTGAAGGCTCTTTGGGCATGTGAGTCGGTCAAATCACCCTTGAACGGGCGTAATGGTTGCAGTGCCCCAGCCCCTTTCCGCCACTTGCTTTTGCACCCGTTCGGCAAGATGACGCTCTAATTCCGCTTCCAAGACGATGGCTGTCTCGTGATACTCAAGGCGACGGACGGTGCCATGCCGAAACGCGAAAGCGACGACCTCTTGGGCTTGCAAGGTCAATTGGGCATGTAGTCGCACCAAGCGTTGGCGGGCGTATTCGGCGTAAATGCGTTCCTTCAGTTCGTCCAACCCTTCCCCCGTTAAGGCGGACACTAAAAGGGCATTGGGATAACGCCATTGTAACCGCTGACGATCCCAATCGGGAGGCAATTGGTCGGCTTTGTTGAGCACCAAAATCGTCGGCTTACCGCTTGCCCCAATTTCCTGCAGCGTTCGTTCCACGACGGCAATCCGCTCGTCCAAGGCAGGATGAGAGGCGTCGGCGACATGAAGGAGCAAATCTGCCGTCCGCACTTCTTCCAAAGTCGCGTGGAAGGAAGCGATCAAATGAGGTGGCAAGTTGCGGATGAACCCGATGGTGTCCGTCAGCAAAACTTTATGCCCGTCGGGCAAAACGAGCACTCGCGTCGTCGCATCCAGAGTGGCGAACAAACGGTCTTCCACGAAGACTTGCGCTTTCGTCAAGGCGTTCATCAGGGTAGACTTGCCGACATTGGTGTAGCCGACAAGGGCAACGGTGAACAGGTTGCGTTCCTTGCGGGCTTGGACGCGGGCGCTGGTTTGTCGCTGGATTTCCTGCCATTGCCGTTGCAGTTCGGCGATGCGTTTTTTGGCGCGGCGTTGGTCTACCTCCAACTGCGTTTCGCCAGGACCTCGCGTGCCGATGCCACCGCCCAAGCGGGAAAGGTGCTGCCACATTCGGCGCAAGCGAGGCAGTTGATACTGCAGTTGCGCCAACTCCACCTGCAACATCGCCTGCTTGGTGCGGGCGCGTTTGGCGAAGATGTCCAAAATCAATTCCGTTCGGTCTACGACCCGAACGCCCAAAAGGTTTTCCAAGTTGCGGGCTTGCGCGGGAGAAAGTTCGTGATCTACGATGACCAAGTCGGCTCTCACCTCAGCGCAAAGGCGGGCTAACTCTTCCGCCTTACCCCGACCGATGAAGTAGGCAGGGTCTATTTCCCGACGCACTTGCGTGACGGTTCCGACGACCTCTGAACCAGCGGTGTCCGCCAGCGCCGCCAGTTCAGCGAGGCTTTCTTGCAAATCGTCCGTCCCATTCAACGCTACCCCCACCAGCACCGCCCGCTCTTTCTGTCGGATATCCGCTGTAGGGCGCGGGACCAACGGAGGCGGTCACCCCCAGTTCAAAAATTTGTTTGCCGACATCGCTGGCAGGCGATTTCCATTTTAGCACCTCGCTACCCAATCATCGGGACGATTTCGGGGCGGATTTGGGCGCCCCAAACTCGCTGACCTGCCGATAGCCTTTCGGGACAGTGTAGCGGAAAGCGGTCTTGGGCAGTTGAGGGTTCAAGGTGACCTCTTGAAAAGTCTCGTCTACGGTCACCGTCATCGTCCCGCCGCCGGGATGGGAGCGTTTGAGGGTGCGTTGGGTGCGCCAAGGACGACCGTCAGCGTCCAGCCAAAGAGTTTGCTGGGTGCCCCCTTTGAGGGTTAGGGCGACCTTCGTGACCTGACGCCCCCGCAACTTCTCCGTCCCAGCCCCTTTGGCGCTTTCTACCTTCTCCCTCCAACCTTCCCCCAGAAAACAACTCAACGGGTCAACGACGGGTGAGGAAGGGCGCTCCCCCCGCACGATTTGCTGGAGAGATTTGGGCGCCGGCTCTTTTTTGACCTGTTGGAGGGCATCCACCTGCGTGAACAGGTGGCGACCGTCGCAGATGACCATAAGCCCTTTGCCACTGTCTTCTATCCATCGCACCCGCAGCAAATTGGGGCGTTGGAAGATGGCTTCGTGTTGCACTGTCTGTTTCGCTCTCGCATCCCCCATTTGTTGCTCCACGACGATGGAGGAACGCAACCGTAGAGCGTTGGCAGCGGCAAAACCTTTTGTCATCTTGTCCAGCAACGCAGCGGCATCTTGTTGGCAACGCCCCGCCGTCACTCCACCACCGAGCACCCAGAGGACAAACAGCCACGACCATCGTTTCCGCATCGGCGATCTCTCCTATCGCTTTAAGGATAGTGCCGCCGCCAATTGTGGCAGCGTTCGCCCTTTTCCGCCAGATGAGGGAGTGTGCTACAAATTAGCCGGCTCATTTCAACCCTTTGAAGGAGGCAGCAGAAAATGGCGGCTTGGGAACCGATGCGGGTAGTTTTGTCCAACGGCTGCGTGCTTATCGCCCAATCGTTGCCTCATCTTCCCCTCGTCACCGTTCACGGCTTCATCAAAGGCGGAGGACTGTGGGATGCGCCCAATAAATCTGGTGGCGCCCAGTTGATGGCGCAAGTGATGCGGCGGGGCACTGACCGCCACACCGCCGAGGAAATTGATGACCTGCTGGAACGGCGTGGGGCAGAACTTTCCCTGAGTGTCCACCACGAAGGGTTGACGATTCAACTTTCTTGCCTGCCTCAGGATTTCGCCGATTGCGCCGCTTTGATGGCAGAAGTGCTGCAACATCCGACTTTCCCCGACGAGGAAGTGGCGAAGCAAAAGCAACGGATGCTCAATGCCCTACGAGATGCCCTCACTCGCCCCGAGGAGGCGTCGCGCCGCCTCTTCCTTCGGCTCGCCTACCCGCCAGACCATCCCTTTCACCGCCCTCCCGATGGAACGCCCGAAAGCATAGAGGGATTAACCAGAGAGGATTTATTGACGACCCATCGGCGACTGTCGCCCCGCCACGCTATCTTTGCCGTCGTCGGCAACTTGCCCGAAACGATGTTGGTTGACTGCCTCGCCAATGCTTTGACCGACTGGCAAAATGCCGACGAGCCATCGGAAGTGGATTTCCCTCCTGCCCCCTTGCCGCCGACGACCATCCGAGAGCGTCAATCGCTCCCCGACCGAACGCAATGTTGGGTGACGATGGGACACAAAGGGTTGCGCCGCACCGACGGGCGCTTTTATGCCGCCAATGTCCTCGCCACCATCTTGGGGGCAGGTTGGGGGCGCTTGTTCACCCAAATTCGTGACAATCAAGGGTTGGCTTATGCCGTCGGCGCCGCCCTCCAAGCGGGTTTAGGCGAAGGACCTTTTGTGGTGCGGATGGGCGTTAACCCCAAAGATGTTGACCGCGCCGTTGAGAGCGCCTTGACGGAGTTGACCAAAATCCGTCAAGAGCCTCCCAACCCCGAAGAAGTAACGGACGCCAAAAACTACTTGTTAGGACGGTTGGTGCTGAGCATGGAAAACAGCGAAGGCGTCGCCTCGCTGCTGGTCTCCTGCGAACTGTTCGGGCTCGGCTTAGACTACCCGCAACGGGCAAAAAGTTTCTACGAACCCATCACGCCCGAACAAGTGTTGGAAGTCGCCCAAAGCGTCTTGCATCCTGACCGCGTGGCAATCGCCATCGCCGGACCGTGATGTGATGGCTATTGCAGCCCGACACCTTGGCAGTCGTCTTGGATAGACCACTCGCAGACATTGGTCGTCCCGTATTTGCGCCACTTGGCATGCCCGTCGCCAAAGATGGCGTTGAAGCCCTCTATGTGGCGATTGGCGGCTTTGGATGCCGTGCAATCAGGCCATCGGTCGGTGCGAATTTCTTCTGTCAAGCCTCGGAGAGAGTTGCCAGGGAAACCTGTCCCCGCTTGGCGCGCCCAAGCGTCCACGATGTGGATAGAACCAGCGGGGTCGGCGACTTCGGCTTCATGCACCCCGATGGTCGTGCCCGTGCGGACGAAGCCACTTTTGTTGCCGTCATAAAAGTTGGGCGTTCGCCACGCTGTGGCTATGTTGCGGATGACATTGCGCCCGTAGGAAAGGGCATGGACGACGCAACCCAGTGAATAAGTCGTCCCATCCCCACACATCCCGCCAAATAAGTTCGGGTCGTCCACCGTCACACCCGCGTAGGGCGTCGGGCATGTGGCTGCCCCATAGCGACTGGTGTAACTTACTGTCGTCCCCGACCGCTCCCCCGATGGACAAACGAACAATTGGTCGTTCCTGACATACGGGTAAATCATCGTCGGCCACGAGTAACTGGCTCCTGTCGGCGGCAGTTGGGCGGGCACAAAGTTGCCATCGTAGTCCTGCGTATACATGGAGACAGCCGTGCCGATCTGTCGGCAATTGCTCAAGCAAGTGACCTGACGGGCTTTCTCCCGTGCCCGGCTGAAGACAGGGAACAAAATCGCCGCCAAGATAGCGATAATGGCGATCACCACGAGCAACTCAATGAGGGTGAAACCTCTCCTCTGTCGCTGCCTCATAGCCTTATCCCTCCTTTTGCAGTCTTGCAAATTGCCACGCAAACTTCAAAGGCGGGTTCAATTGTGTCATGCCGTTGGCTGACAGGAAGGGGGAAGGTGACGGCAAATGTCGGAAAACTTACAGGCGAAAGTCAAATCGTTGGCGGAACTTTTGCCCCTTGTCGCTGAATTGAGGAGGCAAGGTAAGCGCATCGTGTTCACCAACGGCTGCTTTGATCTACTTCACGCAGGGCATGTGACTTACTTGGCAAAAGCAAAGAACCTCGGCGACATCCTCATCGTCGGGTTGAATTCCGATGCTTCAGTGCGGGCGCTGAAGGGCAGCGAGCGCCCTTTGATGCCCCAAGAAGACCGAGCCCTGCTGTTGGCAAGCCTTGCCTTCGTGGATTTCGTCGTCATCTTTGACGAGTTAACGCCCCACAACCTCTTGCAAGCCCTCAAGCCCGATGTCCATGTCAAGGGAGGCGATTACAGGGAAGACGATTTGCCTGAAGCGCCTTTAGTGCGTTCCTACGGGGGGCAAGTCGTCATCCTGCCCAAAGTGGAAGGGCGTTCCACGACCGAACTGGTGCGCCGCATCCGCAAAGGAGAAGGTGTTCAACCTGTCCGTAAAGTCGTCGGCATCATTCCCGCCCGTTATGCGTCGGTGCGTTTCCCCGGCAAGGTGCTGGCTTTGCTTTGGGGCAAGCCCATTGTTCAACATGTCTACGAGCGGGCGAAGCAAGCGAAAACCCTCTCCGAAGTCGTGGTGGCGACGGACGATGAACGGGTGAAAGCCGTCGTGGAAAGTTTCGGGGGCAAATGCGTGATGACTTCGCCCCACCATCCCTCAGGCACTGACCGCATCGCTGAAGTGGCGGAACGACTGGAAGCCGATGTCGTCGTCAACATTCAAGGGGACGAACCGTTGATCGCGCCCGAAGCCGTAGATGCAGCCGTCCAACCTTTCTTTGCCGACCCAATGCTGAAGGTGACGACGCTGGCGACACCCATCGCCGATGAACACGAATATTGCAACCCGAATGTCGTCAAGGTGGTCACTGACCGAGATGGGTTCGCCCTTTACTTCTCCCGCTCTCCCTTGCCCTTCTTTCGCCCGAAGGGTGCGATGGCAGAAACACCTTCGTTCGCCATCCCTGACGACGCTCCCCTTCGTCCCCTGAGGCATATTGGGCTTTACGCTTATCGGCGGGAGTTTTTGCTGCAATTCGCCCAGTGGGCGCCGACCACCTTGGAGCGAGCGGAAGGGTTGGAGCAACTGCGGGCATTAGAGCACGGCGTCCGCATCAAGGTCGTCATCACGCCCTATCGTAGTGTCGGCGTGGACACACCTGAAGACTTGGAGCGACTCAATCAACGAGCGCTTCTCTAAACCTTGTGGGAAAAAGACTGGACGGGGACGCCCATAAGACGCCCCCGTCCTTCCTTCGCCTATTTGGGGCTTGAGGGAGAAGGCGACTGTGAAGTGCCTTTCGCTTCACTGGGTTGGGCAGTAGCAGGAATTGGGGTTGACCCTATAGGTGCTCCCTGACCACCGGGAGGTTGGGCAGTTACGGGCACACCCGGCATTCGGACTGGCGGCTCAGAAGGCTGCGTTGGGGTAGAAAGCCGCCAATAAAGGACGCCGACGATGAGCAATATCACGACCACCACAACGGCAGCGACCCAAACAGGCACCTCTCGCTGCAACATTCAATCCACCTCCATCCACTTCACGGGCTGCAAGGGAAGTCCAACTTACCAACCTGGCGCGGCCAGCTTTGCCAACCGTAACTGGGGATGGTGCGCCCAATCACATCGGGGCAAATAAAGTCCCAAACGCCACCAGGGGCGCGGCGCGTCTTAATTCGCTGCCATCGCTCCCAACGGGCGTGCCCATCGGCGAACATGATGTTAGAGCCACCCAAATGGCGCGTGTGCTTATCCATTTCGTTCGGGCGCAAAATCGTGGCAGGACAACCGCATCGGAAATCTGCCGTGCCACCATACCATGCCCCGATGCGGGCAAACGCCATCCGCCGCAAAATGCCGTCCCTGGTTTGAGACCAAGGGCAATGGAAGGTGTTCTCGTTATCGCCAGCGATCCCAAAGGAGGAGGGACGCTGAATAGCAGGCAAGGCAAAAAGGTCTGGGTAAACAAAAGCAGCCTCATTCCACCCGTAAGCGACCGTCCAGCCAGAGGGGTAACGACTTCGTTGGGTCGGAAAGCACATGGACTTCCAAGTCCAATAAGCCGCCGTCGGGCAAGCGAAGATTTGGCGGTTTTTGGTGTAAGGGTCAATGGACATATACCAGTCAGGGTTCTGCAAGGGGTCCCAAGGGTCAGCAGGTTTAGGACCAGGAAAGGCTTCACTGCCGCAAGGGGTCAGGTGATACATGAACTTCTCGTCTCATAGTCCTGTGAGTATTGAATGGCTGCCATAATGATGTTACGGTTGTTGCTAATGCAAGTGGCTTGGCGCGCCTTCTCCCGTGCTTGACTGAACACGGGAAACAGGATCGCCGCCAGAATGGCAATAATTGCGATCACGACCAACAGTTCAATCAGCGTGAAGCCAAGACGGCGATCCCATAGAGCATACGACCAACTCTTGACGCGCATTTACACCGCATCATGTCATCGCACCTCCTAACCAAGTTTTTAGCGCCCAGAAGGGAGAACCTCTGGGCAATTAAAAGCTGATACATGACTGGAAGGTCGTCAACGGCGAATATTGACCTGCACATCGGCAAATATTGACCTTATCGCTTTGGTGGCGACGGAGGCGGTTGTTCGGCGCGGTAGGGCAAGGGGATGTATTGGACGGAGGGGCGGCGTTGAATCGGCTGGGGGTAAAGCGCCATCAACTCGTAAACTTCCTCGGGCATCTCTGTCCGCACGGGCAAACCCAGTTCTTTCGCCTCGTCCACTGTGATGGGGTAATCGTGCGTCCAACGCCCTTCCGTTAAGGCGACGGCGACGGCTTCGGCTTGCGCTGGCGGCATCTTATCGCCGAGCAGTTCCATGACAGTGCGGCGGACTTGCTGGATGGCTTTCTCGGCGATGTCCGCCATGATGAGGGTTTGGTCATCCACTTGATTGATGTCCTTTCTCTCCAACACCCGCAGCACCGAGGCGGCAGGGCAATTGCCGATTTGCGGGTCCAGCGGTCCCAACACGGCATTTTCGTCCATGACGATTTCATCGGCTGCCAATGCAATCATCGTCCCACCTGACATGGCATAGTGAGGGACAAAAACGGTGACCTTGCCAGGGTGCTTATGCAAAGCGCGGGCAATTTGTTCGGCGGCTAAAACCAATCCGCCCGGCGTGTGGATGATGAAATCAATGGGCATGTCGGGAGGCGTTAGGCGGATGGCACGCAGAACTTCTTCGGAATCGTCAATGTTGATGAAGCGCATCAAGGGAAAACCCAGCCAACTGACCGTCTCTTGCCGATGGATGAGGGCGATAACCCGCGAGCGGCGCCGCTTCTCCAAACGCTGCATCACCCGAAAGCGCATCTCTTCCAGCATCTTTTGTTGCAGCCAAGGTGTGACGGCAGAAATCGCCAGAAGCAGCCAGAAAAGTTGGAAGAACCAATCCATCCCTTCCGTCCCCCTTGCTTGCCGAATTGTTTCATCAGCCAAGCCCTAAAAATAGCCACCCCAACTGCGGGGATAGCGGTGAATGCGAACCCGCAAGCGATAAGGGCGCCGCTCCCGCAGCAATGGGGCGAGGACGACGCCTGCCACAAAACCCCCGATGTGCGCCCACCAAGCGACGCCCCCGATGTTGGGCATCAAGAGCGAAAACAACCCCGATGACAACTGAAACAAAAACCAAAGCCCGATGAAAACAAGGGCAGGCAAAAGAACGATGTCAAAAAAGAACAGGATGGGCACCAGCGTCAGGATGCGGGCGGTCGGATACATCACCAGATACGCCCCAACAACCCCGGAAATTGCGCCGCTGGCGCCGACGACAGGGATAGGCGAGTGGGGGTTGGTGATGATATGGGCGATGGTGGCGACGAACCCGCAAAGGAGGTAGAAGACGAAATAACGCCCATGCCCCATCGCATCCTCCACATTGTCGCCGAACAAAAACAAAAACCACATGTTGCCCAACAAATGTGCCCAACCGCCGTGCAAAAACATCGTGACAAAGGGAGCGACGAGCAATTTGAGCATCGGGACGGGCTCGCCCCGCCAAAACGCCGTGTATTCAGCGGGCACGACCGCGACGAGGCGGATAAACTCGTCCAATCGCTGCCCTAACGACACCTCAAACAAAAAAGCGACGACATTGACGGTAATGATGCCGTAAGTGACGAAAGGAAACCGCTGGGACGGGATGTCGTCTTTGATCGGAAAAATCGCCCATCCCTCCTCGTTGAAATGGCTCTCAACGGCGACGACTTTTGCCATCAAATCAGCGGCAGGATATGTTCCTGCAAGGGCAAAGTCGTCACTTCAATATTGCCATCTTGCACGACGACATTGATTTCGCTGCGGACGCCGATTTCTGGTCCGTAAATGCCCGGCTCAATGGTCACAAGGGTGCCAGGCACTAACTGGCGATGGTCGTGGGTTTCGTAGCCGTCCAAGTTGACGCCCCATCCGTGCACTTTGCGTCCCAACGAATGCCCCAATCGGTGGATGAAGCGGTCGGCGAAGCCATGTTGAGCGACCACCTTTCGGGCGACGGCATCTACTTCAAAGCCTCGGACGGGTTCTCCCTTCCTGACCCTTTCCGCCAGAAACGCCAAAGCGGCATCGCGGGCTTCCCGCACGACAGCGAAAGGGGCTTCAAAACGAGGCGGGACGGTGCTGCCCGTGTAAGCGCACCAAGTGATGTCGGCGTAAATAGCGTCAGGGTCGTCGGCGACTTTGGCGAACAAGTCCAGCAAGATGAAATCACCCCAGCCGATGGACGCTGCCTTTTCGGGGGTCGGAAAGTAGTGCGGGTTGGCGCTATTACCCATGCAGGCGACGATGGGCGGGTGAGAGGTTGTCAACCCTTCTTGCTGAAAACGCTGCCGCAAAAACTGCTGGACATCCCACTCCGTCACCGTGCGCCCTGTCATCAAAGCGTTCACGATGAAGGCAAAGGTTTCCTCTTTCAATTGCAGCAACTTCTCGGCGGCTTTTCGGTGGAGGGCTAAGCCTTTCTCGTCCACGCGCCCCAGAACCCAATGGACTAAATCCGCCGACGAAACGAGGGTGACGCCAAAACTTTGGAGCAACTGAAAACTTCCTGCATCCAGAAAAGAGACCGTCGGCAATTCACCTTGAGGGGAGTATTCAACGGCGAGGCGAAAGACGCCTTGAAGGAGCCGACGCAACCCGTCCAGTAACTCTTGGCGTGAGCCGTAATCGGCGACAGTGCCGGGCACTTCAGCGAACAACGAGCGCTCCAAGCGGGGGACGAGCCAACGAGGTTCGCCGTCAGCAGGGATGAGGCAAAACCAACGGCGGGTTGCCTGTTGAGGGAGTCCCACAAGTTCAGCGGCAACAGGATTGCTCCCCTGAAAATCCGTCAGCAACCAACCATCCAATTGCCATCGCCTGACCGCCTCTTGACAATCTTTCCATCGCATGTTTCCTTTCACCCCTGCGAATTTTAAGGCTCATTGACCCCAGCGGTTAGTGGCTCGGCTTTGGAACTCGCCTTGCGTTACCCTATTTCGCCCTTGACTGCCCGAAGGTAAACTTTTGCGGGCAGTGACAGCCTGCCATAAGCAATCAACGAAAGCCTTACTTGAAGGGAGGAGTTGCCATGATCAAGGCAGTGGCAACCGCAAGGAAGGACGACGGCTTATAGGCTTCACCCTCATTGAGTTGCTCGTGGTGATCGCCATTATCGCCATCTTGGCGGCGATTTTGTTCCCTGTCTTTAGCGCTGCCAGGGAAAAAGCCCGCCAAACCCAATGCCTCAGCAACATGAAAAACTGGGGCACTGCTGTCCTGCAATACGCCCAAGACTACGACGAGCGATTGCCAGCGGTTACCTGCTCAGATAGTTTTCTCCCGACACCTTGGTGCGAGGGCTGGTATAACCACTTGCCCCCTTGGATGCTTTCAGGGCAACCTTACATCCGCAACTTTCAAGTCGGGCTTTGTCCCAGTGACAGCGAACGCCCAAACTTCTCCAAGTGCACGGGCAATCGGGGCGGTTCTTACGAACTCATTTTGCTCGCTCACAATTGGACGGGTGCTTTTCAAGGGATGACGCCCGACGATTGCATTCGCGTCTTCCCCTTCAGTTACGCCACCAACTATTGGCTTTCCACGACTTGGCCGTCCATCAGCCCTGGCAACACCAACCCGAATACGCCTGGTGGGAAAAGCCTCGCCGAAATCGCTGCCCCCGCCAAGGTCTTCTTTATGTCCGAAATCGGGCGGAATGGCTACCCTTACAGCGTCTACTACATGATTCCCGGCTATGGCTACCCGCAACGCTGGTTGGCGGGGCGACGGCATTTGGACGGACGCCTTTGGAACTTCTGCGACGGACATGCTAAGTGGCTCAAAGATTTAGAGGGCGCTAACGCCACCCAAATCGCCATCGCCTACCGCAACCGAGGTGTAGAGTGGGAGCCGGGACGCCCGTGAGGGCTTGTCCACTTCGTTCATTGCGTCGCTCCCGACGAACTCACCTGTTGGCTTGTCGGTTGCCCCGAAGCAAGGGGCATAGGTTGCGCCAACCGCTGGCGATATTGCAGGTAAAGGCGGGTGTGGCGGCTCTCTAAGGGCACGGGTTTGCCCGCAATGAACAGGTAGTGCAAATTGGTCGTGACTTCCAACGGGTCACCATCGGTGACGATCAAGTTCGCCACTTTGCCTGCTTCCAAACTCCCCAATTGGTCGGCGACACCCAAAATTTCGGCTGCGTTAATTGTCACAGCTTTCAAGGCTTCCTCGTGGGGCAGCCCGAAGGCGCAGGCGATGCCGACTTGGTAGGGCAAATCCCGTGCTGTCGCCGCACTCGCCGACTGGAAGGCAATTTTCACGCCTGCCCGATGCAACACTGCTGGGTTCGCCCAAGGGGCATCATAAGGGTCGTAATCGCTGGCGGGCAGTGTCCAAAGCGGACCGACGATGACAGGCACTTTCTTTTGCGCCAGCAAGTCAGCGACTTTCCACCCATCCCGCCCGCCAGCGATGACCGCCTTCAAGCCGAATTCGTCTGCCAGTTGCAACGCCGTGCGGATGCTGCGAGCGCTGTTGGCGTGAAAGATGACGGGCAATTTGCCCGTTATGTAAGGCAGCATCGCTTCAAAGCGTGGGTCAAAAGCAACTTCAGCACCTTTGCTTTTCGCTTCGGCATACAACTTCGCTCGCCGCAGAAAATCCCGAAGCCGCTGCAAGCGGGTGCCGCTCTCTTCCAGCAACTGCTGAATTTGCTGAGGCTCCATCATCAACCGCACGAAGGAAGGCAATCCACCCAACCCTTCAGGCACATTGAGATGCAAAGCGGCAGGACTTTTGAGGCGCATCTCATCGGGTGTCCAGCCTGCAAGATGGATGACAGCACTTTGACCGCTGATAACGCCACCCGTCGGGCGCGTCAAGGCTGCCGTAATGCCGACAAAGCGTGTGATAGCAAAATGTTCGCTGGCAGGGTTGACAGCAACGAGGGCTTGCAAATCGGGTTGAAAATCGCCGCTTTCGCTGGTGTCCACGGTCGCCCGAACAGCACTAATTTCTGTCAAGCCCAAAACCGAACCTGCGTCAATCAACCCAGGGTAAACCCGCAACCCTTTGGCGTTGATGACGATGGCGTCTTTTGGGATGGCGACATTTTTACCGACAGCCTTGATGCGGTCGCCCTCTATCAGCACGACGCCGTTTTCTATCGGCGGCTGTGTGATGGGATAGACTGTCGCCCCGACGATGGCGTAGCGGCGGGCAGGGGGTGGGGTCGGAAGGGCAAGGTGGTCAGTTCGGCAAAGGGACAACTCGCGCCGAACGGTCGCTGTCTTGTCCACTCCGAAAGCGTCGCGGCGCATGAAAAGCACTTCACCGTCCACCAGCGTCATCACACATTTGCTGTAAACGCTCAAAGGATGCCCATCCCAAATGCTGATGTCCGCATCTTTGCCGACTTCCAAAGTGCCCGTTCGGTGGGCAATGCCCAGTTGCATCGCAGGATAAAGGGTGATGAGCCGCAGGGCTTCCTCAGGTGTCAAGTCGCCATACTTGATGCACTTTGCTGCCTCTAAATTGAGCCGCCGCATCCGTTCGCCGCTGTCAGAGTTGACCGAAGTGATGATGCCCGCCCGCAGGCATATCGCCGCGTTGTATGGGATGGCGTCATAGGCTTCCACCTTGTATGCCCAATAGTCAGCGAAGGTGGAAACGCCCACGCCTGCCGCCGCCAGTTCAGGCGCAATCTTGTAGGCTTCCAACGCATGCTGGAACGCCGCAATTTTGAACCCGTATTCCTTCGCCAAACGCACTAGCATCAGCATTTCGTCGGCTCGGTAAGCGTGGCAGTGAACCCAAATGTTGCCCCGCAGGATGTCTGCCAAAGTTTCCAGCCGCAAATCGCGGCGAGGCGGAAGGGCATGGGGGTTGCGTTGACGCTCCCGTTCGTAACGCTCCCATGCTTTCATGTATCGGCGGGCTTCGTCAAAGGCGCGGCGGATAACGGCTTCCACGCCCAACCGCGTCGTCGGGAAGCGCACCGTTTCGCCCGTAAAGTTGGAACGCTTGGGGTTTTCGCCCAAAGCGAACTTGATGATGCGGGGCGCATCGGGGATAATCAGCCGCTCCGCTGGCTGCCGCCACTTCATCTTGACGACAACGCTTTGCCCGCCGATGGCGTTAGCGCTCCCGTGCAAAATCAGCGCCGCCGTCACGCCTCCCGCTAAAGCACGGTAGATGGACAAACTCTGCGGCACCAAAACATCGTGAATGCGCACTTCCGCTGTGATGCTATCCGTCCCTTCGTTGACGGCATCAGTGGCGATGTGCGAGTGGGCATCAATGATGCCTGGCATGATGAACTTGCCCGTCGCATCAATGACGGGGATGCCGTCAGGTGGCGTCAAGTCTTTGCCGATGGCAGCGATTTTTCCGTCCCGCACCAAAATGCTCCCTCCTTCTATCACCTGTCCCATGCCCGTCCAAATCGTCCCGCCTTTGATGAAGCAGTTGCCATTCGTTTTGATGGCAGGTTGGCGATATTCATCCAACTCAACGGGTTCTTGCGCCATCGCCAACGCCGACAGGATGAAGGCAACGACGACACACCATCGCCCCATCTTCCCTTCACCTCCTGAGGATTCAATCGGGCAAACACTCGCCCCCACTTCCGTCTTCGGGAGGCAACTCAAGGCGGGGGAAACGGGGGCGTTGCTCTGTCGGGGAAAATGTCGGCGCTGCAGGACGCAAGGGGACACGCTCTCGCATCGGCTCAAACTTGCGACCGTCAATGAACAGGAAACGCACCTGAGCCTTCTCGTCGGTGAACTCGCCTGTCATCACGACCAAGTTAGCAACTTTGCCTGCTTCCACCGTGCCCATGTGCGAATCTACGCCAAACAATTTCGCTGGGTTGACCGTCAATGCCCGCAAGGCGATTTCTTTGGGCAGTCCCGCTTGGATAGCGAGGCGCAAGTTCTGCCAGAACTCCGAAAAGTTGCGCGTGCCCCGAGTCGTGAAGGCAAACAGCACGCCCGCTTGGTGCAACTTGGCGGCATTGGCGACTCGTTCTTGCCATTGGCGTTGCCGCTCTTTGAAGACGGCTTCCGTCATCTCGGTTTCCTCTTCCCGCTCTGCTATCGGCGCTTCCTCTTCCGCTTGAGGCTCGGCAAAGAGTTCGGGGGGCGTCTCGGAAGGTGCTTGGGGACGCTCAGGGGGTTGTCGGCGCGCCGATGGGCGACGGGGTTCGGGACCGAAAGCGAGGCTGACGATGACAGGGATTTTGCGTCTCGCCAATTCGTCGGCAACTTTCCACGCTTCCCGACCACCGCTGATAATAAGCCGCAACCCAAATTCGTCGGCAAATTTGATTGCTCGTCGGATTTCGTTCTCCGAGTCAGCATCAAAGATGACCGGCATCGCTCCGCTCAAGACAGGCTGAAGGGAAATCAGGCTCTCATCGGCAGGCGGACGCTTGCCACTGCCATTTTCAAAAGCGGCTTGCATCGCCCGCCAATAGTGGGCATCCAGAAGGGTCTGACGCAAATGGGCAAAGATGCCCATCAAACTGGACGGGTAACCCCGCACCGTTCGGGGCATCTGGAAGGCAAAGTGCATCGCCACGATGGGCTTGACGACACAGTCGCGTTTAGGAGCACCGCTTAAGTTGACCAACGCGCTTGTCCCGTTGATAGCGCCCCCCGATGGAGCAAAAAGTGCCGTCGTGAATCCCGCTTGCCGATAAGGCACAAGGGTCGCTGCATCCAAAGGGAGGCAATCAACGGCGCGCAATTCGGGGCGGATGCCTTTGCGGTTGGCGAGGCGCATAAAAGGTGGGGCATCCACGCTTGTGTCAGGCGGCTCATCTTGGTCGGATTGCCAATCGGGCAACTTCAACCCTTGCGTCGTGTGGGCATCTATGAAGCCAGGGTAGACGACCAAACCGTCGCCCTTAATGACTTCGGCGTCAGGCGGGATTGCCACCTCTGTCCCGACAGCTTCAATGAGCCCGTCACGGATGAGAACCGTCGCTTTCTCCAACACCCGTCCATCGCCGACGAAGAGGCGCCCATTGACAAGGGCATAGGCGTTGGGGAAAGGGGTTTGAGGGCAAAGGGATGGCAAGGTGGCAGCAACCGCCACCAACACCATCACTGTCACTGACCATCGCCGACACCGCATCGGACACCACCTCTGCCAAAGTTTGGGGCATTCTTTTTGACGCAGCCAACCCTTCTGTTACGCAGGGAAACCTGCAAACGGCTTGGCGGAGAAGGGGCAAAGAGCGGCAAGGAAAGGAGGGCGGGAGCGGATGGGAATTGAACCCACCCACCACCTTTTAGGCGGTGCACAGGATTTGAAGTCCTGGGAGGGCACCAGCCCTCAACCGCTCCCCACCAAAGACGGCATAAAAACTTTGTCATTCCTTTGCCCCAATTTCAAGAAGTCCGTAGTTAAAGCCAAAGGTGTGGCAGCCTGAAAGGCTTATTTTGCATGCCATTCGCGAGACTGTCGCCCGACAGTTAGCGCTCCTTTCAACCCTTCTACCAAAAACCGTTCGTCTGCAACCAAATAGTCGTAAGGCTGACCGATATCCATCGGCACTTTCGCTAACAAGCGCAACGCTTCGTCAGTGGTGCCGGCGTTAATCAGCAAGTAACGGTTCGGGTTAAAAGGGTTGGGCAACAAAGCCCGAACGGCAATGTTCTTGCCCACAAAGCGTCGCTTGCCCACCCAAATACCGTTTCGCTCAAAGACAATGTCACCGTAGCGCGTTCCCGGCAAAACTTTCTGGAACAAGACCAAATTTTCAATGGCACTTTGCATCAGTTGGTTAAATTCGTGATCCTCTCGGAATGCCTGCAGCGAGCAAACGCCGAGGGCGTAGTTTCGCCACCAATGCTGAAATTGCTTTGCCGCCCACTTTGCCCCTTCGCTTTCAGCATCGTAAACGACGGTGAACGGCGCCGTGAAAACATCGGTGACAAGACCACAGCGCTTTGGAGTTTTGGGTTCAGCAAACCCATCAAATCTAAAGGACGATTTGGGAAACGATATGCACACAGGAAGACGCACCCACTTGATACTCCATCGGGTGACGGAAACGGGAAACCCGTCTCGCTGCCATTGCCAGTAACGGGGCAATTGACAGTCTTGCTCTCCCATCAAGACCCCTATCTGCGGTGGCAGCAATTTAAGGTGAACGACTTCAAGGGTTGTTCGCTTCATTACAATGGCTTTGCACCCGTTCCACTCAACAGTTAAAGGCAACCGTTGCAACGCCTCCGGTGCTTCGTTCAGCAGCAACTTCACTTCGCCCACATTCTCCGTCACCAATTTCACCCGTGTCCCATCTCCCGTGTCCCTTGTTACCTGCGCTTCCACACTTGCAGGTTTCGTGTAGTCATCAAAGTCGGCGATTTCCAGCCAATAGGCTCGGTTGGCTCTTGGGTCATTCGTCCAGAAAACGATGCGGTCGGGCGACTTCGTTCGGCGATGTCGGGCGAAGAAAGCAAACATTTCGGGAAAGTCAACGCCCCACCAGTGCGGTTTGCCCTCAACTTCCTCGTAGCGGAAGTTGTAGCCGAGTCGGCGGATATAATCGGCTGCCTCGCGAGCCATTTGAACGGGCACAACTTCGTCCTCGCTACCGTGATAAAAGAGCGTCGGGATGTGCAGCAGATTGCGAAGCCATTCAAACGGTCTTGCGCCCGCCGAAGCCATCGGCGCAATCCCTGCCCAAAGGTGCGGGTAGCGAACCGCCAACCTGAAAGTCCCGCCACCGCCCATTGAGTGACCCGTCAGGTAAATTCGGTCTTCGTCAATGCGGTAGCGTTTGCGAACCTCGTGTATCGCCTCAAAAATGTCTACCTCGCCGAAATCTCGGTAACCTGTTTGCCCTCGCCCATGCGGTGCGACGATGATGAAATCAGGCTTGACAGAAAAGGCATGACCAATCAGGCAACCCTTTGCACCATGCAACGCAACGACCAACGGATATGTTCGCTGCGGGTCGTCCCTTGGCGGAACGAGCAAAGTCATCGGTTGAACGGAGCCATCAATGCGGGAATGGTGGGTCGTGAAAAAGGGCTCATCCTTGCGCCGAACCGTCACGGGCAAATCAAACTCTTGTTGCTCGCCGATTGTGCCGATGACCAATTGCAAGCGAGGTTTTTCGTCAGAGTTGAGAGGACGCTTCGGTGCAATGAGGAAAGGCAACTGGGAACTTTCGCCTGAAGCCAATTCGCCAATTTGCTCGCTCGTTTCGGCAAACCAATCGTTTTCGCGAACCCGAATTGTCACCGACGGCAAAGGTTTTTCGCTCATGTTCACAACGGTCAAGTAGCCCCAGACAGGGACGGTTTCCCCCTCACGGATTTCAGGCACGAACATGTTGCCATCGGGCGGGCAACGGTCATAGCGTTCCGTTTTGACGAACAAATTGCGTTTGATGGGCATGACGATTTTTGCCGAAACGCCCCAACCGCCAGCGATGCGGGCAACTTTGACGAGCAGCCGATTTTTCCCTTTGCGCAAGTTGACCAAGACGGCATCTTTGTCGGGAACGAGATGGCGGTAAACGAAAATTTCATGCACTAACTCGCCATTGAGCCAAACCGAAAGCCAATCTTCGCTGCCCAAAAGCAAGAGCGCCTTTTGAGGTCGGTCACTTTGGATTTCCGTGTAAGCGTAGGCGAGCCCGTAGCGAAGTTGCCAAAACTTCGGTCGTTCCTCTCCAACTTGCTTTGCCATTAGCGTCACAAAATCCAAAATCCCTTCGGGCGCACGATGTCTTTGCCAAGTCACCTTGCCCAATCCCTTGACATTGTGTGCCATCCCTTCCCTCGGCTGAATTTTCGCCTCGCCACCGTGTTCAGTTAGATGGTCGGCAAAAAACTGCGGCAACTCGCGCTCAAAGGGAAACGGACCGCAAACGAGCCAGTCGGTGATGGGCTTAGGCGTTTGAGCCGCCAACGAGAGAACCGACAAGCCCGTGACCATTGCAACAAACAAGCCTCTCACACTTCAACACCTCTGCTGCTTGAAATTTTTGACCACGCTTCCACCTCCGCTTTCGCTTCTTCCCCAGTCACTGGGTTGAGGTGGCTCGCACGGATGCCATGACCTTTCACCTCAGCAAAAATGCGCTTTATACCCAGGGGTTGCTTTCACGATGAATTGCGGGCGATGAGGCGTGGTGGGATGGCGATGTCGGTTTCGGAGGGAACAATGTCGTTGTCAAGGCGCTCAATGAGCAACTTCGCAGCGTTCCGTCCCAATTCGTCTGGAGCGATGTGCAAAGCCGTCACGGGCGGGAGCAACTTTTCGGCGATGCCTAAATCGTTCAGCGAAATGACTGCCAAATCGTCAGGGACACGCAATCTCTTTTCCGCTGCTACTTGCAAGACCGCACCAGCGACGAAATCATCGGCGACGCATAATGCCGCTGGTCGTTGGGCAATTTTCAGCCATTGACGAACTTCCTTTCGGATGGCGGCAACATCGGTGCTGACAAGGACGGAGCGGATGTCAACGGTGGGGTCAAAAAGGATGCCCGCCTCATTGAGCAACTTTTGGAAATGGGGCAAAAAGTCCTCCTCAAAGACGGAGCGCAAAACGGGTTTCGTCGGGTGGGGAGAAATCCCTCGTGCCCAAAGGACACCGACTTCTTTCACCGACCGCTGTCGCAAGTGCTCGGCAATCCGTTGAGCCGCCAGACGGTAATCGGCATGGACGGAAGGCATTGCGTTGTCGGGGAAGCGAAATTGAACCAAGACGACGGGAACTTGTTCGCTCACTTTTGCCAAATCGTCGGGGACGATACTGCGACGGGTTGTGATGATGAGTCCATCGGTCATTGTCAAGATGCGCTGGTCACGGGACAAAGAACCTCGCCATTGCTCCGTTGGAATGAGGGTGACATGGTAACCATGTCGGTGGGCAACTTCCAAAGCGCCTTGGACGATGGCGGCAGTGTAAGGGTGCGTCAATTGGGTAGGGCTTAGAAGCACCAAGCCTAAGATGTGGGTGCGGCGGGTGATGAGGGCTTGGGCGATGGGGTTGGGTTGATAGCCCAATTTCGCCGCTGCCCCCAACACCCGCCTTTGCACTTCCTCGCTGACAGGACGCGGGTTGTAAGCCCCCCGCAAAACCCGCGAAACCGTCGTCGGCGAGACACCTGCCAATTTGGCGACATCGGCAAGGGTGACTTGCCGCCGATGCTGAGTCACGCACCAACGCTCCCTTTCCCTATTGTCCCTTTGGCGGTGCTGGTGGTACGACTTTCATGCCCTGAGGGATTTTGCCTTGCCCGAAGGCTTCTTGCATCCGCTGCTGGAGGAGTTGTTGCTGCTCCCCACCCACCTGCGTCGTTGGCGTCTGCATAAAGTGGCGGTAAGCCAATATCCCGATGACCAGCACCACCAAACCGATTACGATGGCAGCCAACCAAATAGGCACTTGCTGGCGCATTGTCTATCACCCCTTACCAGCGTTGCAACTGGTAGCCGAGAGTATTGTGGGCGAACCACATCGTCGGGTTGGAGCGTCCCAAGCCCAACCACTTGGCGTGACCATCCATGAATTGGTAGTTGGCGCCCTTAGTGTGACGAACGCCGATGAAACCTGCCTGTGGACCGTTTGGACCGCTCTCTCTATAGGCAGCCGCACAAGCGTAGTCATGCCCCCAATCTTGGGCGTTGGGGGTTGTATCTACAAGGCAAGGCATGATGTCTGGCGGTGTCGGTGGGGTCGTGTCAGCGACAGGAGGCCAGCCTTCCACGAAGACTTGGAACCAATAGGCGGCGTCTACTTGCACGATGTAATTTGCAGGCTCTTGATAGGACGCCAAGTTGTGCCCATGAGAGCCGACATAGCGGATGGTGGTGTCGCCGCAAAGGTTGGGGTGGCAAGGAGCACAGCGCTGCGTCTGGTTCACCGCGTAAGACCAAGCCATGCGCCGAAAACCAGGACCTTCGCCCTCAGGGAAGCCAAAGTTTGCCCGTGAGTCGTAGAAGAGCGTGTTGGGAGTTCCATAGACGATTTTCCGAGAGGGGCAAATCCAAATGCCCGCATTTTTGGTGTAAGGGTGAAGCAAGTCTGGCAACATGCTGTAGTAGGGTGTGCAGTGAGGGATGTCAGTGCGGTCAGGGCGAAAGTATTGGGGCCAACACCAACCAAAGGGCACAACTTCGTCGTAGTCCTGAACATACATGCCGTAAGCCAACCCCATTTGGCGGGTGTTGGACAGGCAAGAAGCCTGTCTTGCCTTCTCGCGGGCTTGGCTGAAGACGGGGAACAGGATTGCCGCAAGGATCGCGATGATGGCAATCACCACCAGCAACTCAATGAGGGTGAAGCCACCACGCGATCCAAGCAAGGCTTGGCACGACAACCGACGCTGCTTCATGCTGCATCCCTCCTTGCAGGGCGACTTCATCCCTGTGCAACCGATTGCACAAGGGCACGTACCATTATAGCGATCGGGAGGGTGGCTGTAAAGAGCCCTTGAGGATGTTCGGAAAGTCATGGGATCGGTTTTGCGTCGTGGCTAATAGCCACTCCAACAAGGCGGAGCAATCCGACGCCTCCGTCACCTTCGCTGAAAAGCCGACGCTCCTCCGACTTCTGTTGGAGCGGCTATCAGCCGCAAAAATGGCAATGTCCGCTGCAACGAACAAGGTTATTCAAGGCGTGATTTTCCAAAGACCCTCAGAGCCTTGTGGGATGTGTCCTAAAAGGTGACGCACCTTTTTCGTGAGTCCACAAAATTTTGCGGCTCAACGGGCGACCTCACCCTCTCAAGGTCGGCTGTTAGCCGACCTTTCCCAAAGCCCCAAGGAAGGCTGGGGGTTGTTGCTACAGTGTTTCCTTTTGTTGGCGGAGCCGCCATTCGTCTACGGCGAAGGCTTGGGCAAAAGGGACACCGACCTCAATGCCTCGCAATCGGGTGCGGGCTTGATACCAGTCCCAGTAGGGGAAACTACCTTCGCCCCGCCCGATGGCAAAGCACTTGAAGGCTCGTTCCCACTCGGCGAAGACTTCACTGATGTCCACATAGACGAAGGGACGGAAGTTTTCAGCGTCTTCCCAATTTTCGGCGTAGTAAAGGCGCACCCCGCGAGCGGGCGGTAAACCGTCCAAGTCAAAGTGGGGGTTGGCAGCCAAAAAGAGGGCGCGTCGGACGAGGAAATAAGTGGCGGTGTGGTCGGAGTGGATGCTGTCGCGCCAGTGAGTGATGATGACCTGCGGGCGCAAACGCCGCAGCCACTTCGCCAGTTCATCAGCGATGTCATCGCTGACGGTCAATTCGCCATCACGGTAAGGCAAAAAGTGAGGCGTTGCTTGCAAGATTTGGGCGGCGGCTTCTGCTTCCCGTCGCTTTTGTTCTCCGTAGGCGTCGGGTGAAAGGTTTGGGTTGCCTTTTTCGCCCAGCGTCAAGTGGATGATGTGGGCATCCCAACCACTACGGGCGTGTTTGAGCAAAGTAGCGCCTGCCGTGAATTCCATATCGGCGGCATGAGCGCCGATGGCAACGATGCAAGGTCGTTCGTTCATCTCTCAAGCCTCCGTCGGTTGGCTTTTGGGTCGTGGCTAATAGCCACTCCAACATTACGGGTAGATGCCTCGCAGGCGGATGGCTTCCGCGACGCGGCTAACGGCGAGGATGTAGGCGGCGGTGCGCATGTCCACGCTGCGGTCATGGGCGATCGTCCAAACTTCGCCGAAGGCTCGGCGCATGACTTGTCGCAAACGCTCGTTGACTTCTTGCTCCGTCCAGAAGAATTGGGAGATGTCCTGCACCCACTCAAAGTAACTGACGATGACGCCGCCAGCATTTGCCAAGATGTCGGGGACGATGAAGACGCCTTTATCGCGCAAGATGGCATCGGCTTCGGGGGTGATAGGACCGTTGGCAGCTTCCACGATGAGTTTCGCCCTCACTTTGTCGGCATTTCGTTCGGTGATGACCCGCTCAACGGCGGCAGGGACGAGGATGTCGCAAGGCAGTTCCAGCAACTCTTCGTTGGTGACGAAATCGCCGTCACGGTAAGAGGAAACGGTTTTGGTCTGGCGTTTGTGGGCAGTCAGGCGGACGGGGTCTAAACCTTGGGGGTTGTAGATGCCACCTTTGACATCGCTGACGGCGACAATTTTGCAGCCGATGGCGTGCAAAAGCAAAGCGACGACGCTGCCGACTTTCCCGAAGCCTTGGATGACGACTTTTGCCCCTTCCAAACGCATTCCGAGTTTTGCGGCGGCTTCTTCCACGCAAATGGCGACGGAGCGACCGGGTGCTTCCCTTCGTCCCCGCGAGCCACCGATGTTGACAGGTTTGCCCGTCACGACGCCGGGCACGGAGTAACCGACATTCATGCTAAAGGTGTCCATCATCCACGCCATCACGCGTTCATCGGTGCCCATGTCAGGGGCAGGGATGTCTTTTTCGGGACCGAGCAAGAGGATGAGTTCGGAGGTGAAGCGACGGGTCAAACGCTCCAATTCGCCATCGGATAACTCAGAAGGGTTGCAAACGACACCGCCTTTGGCGCCGCCATAGGGCAAATCCACGACGGCGCATTTCCAAGTCATCAACATCGCCAAGGCTTTCACTTCGTCCATGGTCAAGGTAGGTGAGTAGCGGATGCCACCTTTGGCGGGACCTTTAGCGAGGTTGTGATGGACACGCCAACCCGTGAAAACCCGAAGGCTGCCGTCGTCCATCTTGACGGGGATGGAAACTTCCAAGGTGCGCTTGCAATGACGCAGGAATTCGTGGAGGCGGGGGTCAAGGTGCATGAGGGCTGCCACATGGTCTAGTTGTTGCGTCACCATCTCCCAAAGGTTGCCTTCCTGCCTTTCCCGCACTTCTGCGACCATCTTCGCTCCCCTCCATTTTTGTGCCCATCTTTTCAACGCAACGGCAGAGGCGGTGGCGGTTGGCGTTCAAGGAAGGTGTGAGTTTGCTGCCAGAGCAACCGCCAACTGCCGACTTGCCACGCCCGCATCAAGCCATCCCAACCGCCTGAGACCAAAAGCCGACCGTTAGGGCTGAAAGCGACGGCTTCCACGATGCCGTCCGTGGGCAAGGAAGTGACCAAGTGAGCGGTCGTCGTCTCCCAGATATCCACGCGATGCCCGAAGCCTCCTGCGGCGACATAACGACCATCAGGGCTGAGGCTGACACGGTTGTAGATGCGGGTAGCGACCCGACCCGTCGGCGTTTTGGGGGATTCCAATTTGTGGAGTTGGCGGAAGGTCTTCATGTCCCAAAGACGCACCGTCCCATCCCAACCTGCCGAGGCAAGCAACCGTCCATCGGCGGAGACAGCAAGACTGTTCACCCAAGGGCGAGGGGGCTGCCATTGGCTGCCGACCCGCACTTTCCAACTGACATCTCGCCCGTGCCCTTGCAACGCCGCTAAGCGTTTGCCGTCAGGAAGGGAAAGGACGATGATGCCTTCCTTAGCGCCGACGACATCGCCGGTGCCTGCGACGGCAAGCCAACGCCCTTTGGGGTCAAAGACGAGGGCTTTGACGAAGGGCGGATTTTTGAGGCGAAACATCATCAGCAGTTGCTCCAAGCGCCGCTCTTCCCGCTCTTTCAAGGTGACGCCGAAGTCGGGCAACTTGGGCAGGGGCTTGACAAAATCGCCTGTCAAGACTTGGACGGTGCGTCGCAATTGGGGGTGTTGCCAATCTTGCCCTTGGCGGCGATACAGGTAAACGCGTCCTGTCCAAAGCCCAACTGCCAACCAGTTGCCGTCGGGGCTGAAAGCGACGGCTTCAATGCCATTGGGCAAAGTGAGGGTGCGTTGCAAAGAGGCAGTGCGCACATCCCAAAGGTAAACACGCCCGTCCATCCCTGCCGCGCAAAGGAAGCGTCCATCGGGGCTGAAGGCTAAGGCTTTGATGATGCCTTCGTAAAAGCGGTTAGGCGGCAGGTAGTAAGTGACGACTTTGCCCGTATTAGCCTCCAGAATGTCCACCGTTCGCTGCTCGTGAGCGCCGAAGCGAGCCGACCAACGCGTGCTAACGGCAAGGAAGCGTCCGTCGGGGCTGAAAGCGGCGGCAAAAAATTCGCCGACAGGAAGCCCTTCCTCCAAACGGGGTGTGGACTGGACGAAAGGAGGGATTTGCGAAGGGGGAGGCTGAACGCCTTTGAGCGGTCCCGCCTTTTTTGGGGGTGGGGCAGCCAGCAAAGGCAAAAGGCTAAAAAGCCCAAAGATAACAAGGATTGCCTTCCGCATCGTTCCCATCACCTCCGTCCCGAAATTTTAGAGCGCTTCCCTTTGTGCCTCGCCATTCCTTTCCGTCCGTGCCAGAGGCGTTCGGCAACGCCTGACCGATGATTGAGGAGCAAAGCGAAAGCGAAGAGCCAATCGGAAAGGCGGTTGAGATACTTCAGGACGACAGGACGGACGGGTTCAGATTGAGCGAGGGCGACCACTTTCCGCTCCGCCCGACGGCAAACGGTGCGGGCAAAGTGCGCCAACGCGGCAGCCGGTGTCCCGCCGGGCAAGACGAAAAGGGGAGGGGTTGGGGCTTCTCGCTGAAAGCGGTCAATTTGTCGCTCCAACGCCGCCACGCGCTTCGCCGAGAGGCGCAGGGGCGGGGCGTGAGAGGGAGCCGTCGCCAATTCTGTCCCGACGACGAACAAGTCTCGTTGGATGGCATCCAGCCATCTTTCCCACCTTCGGTCAGCAAGATGAGTGCGGAGTAAACCCAACACGGCGTTCAATTCGTCCAGCGTCCCATAAGCCACCACGCGAGGATGGTTTTTGGCGACTCGTCCGCCCATCAAATCCGTCTCACCGTCATCGCCTCGTCGGGTGTAAAGGCGTCCCGCCACAATGATGGTCACCTCCAAGGCGTCTCGTGAAACGCTGCAAAATTGTGCCAGCGTCGTCCTCCCTCTTGGGGGTGAATTGCGATGGCGTTCATCCAGTTGATTTGCGAAGATTTGGGCAAAGCCTTCGGAAGGCGTTGGGTGTTTCGCCATCTGTCGCTGAGAGCCATGGAAGGGACAGGGGTTGTCATCCTCGGTCCGAACGGTTCGGGCAAGACGACTTTGCTGCGGTTGCTGTGCGGGTTGCTGATGCCGACGGAAGGACGCATCCGTTGGGAACTGGAGGGCGAAACTTTTTCGCCGACCCAAGCACGCTCCCTCGTCGGCGCTGTTTTGCCCGATTGCGAGCCTTATGATGAATTGACAGCGACGGAGAACTTGCAATTGGTCGCAGACTTTCGGGGGATTGACAAAAGGCGCATCGGCGAATGGTTGGAGCGGGTGCAGTTGAACCATGCTGCCCATCAGCCTGTCAGGACTTTCTCGTCAGGAATGCGATGGCGGTTGAAGTTAGCGATGGCGCTGTTGCATGAGCCTCTTGCGTTATTGTTGGACGAGCCGACGGCGTTGCTGGATAGGCAAGGGCGCCAACTGGTGGACGAAGTGATTGCCGAGCAGAAACGGCGGGGATTGGTGCTCGTGGCGACGAACGATGAAAGGGACATCGCTTATGGCGAAGAGCAAATCATCTTGGGCGACAAAGGTATCGGCGAAAGGCACCGTTGAACCTTTCCATGCGGGTTGGTGGCGGCAGGTGGTGGCGATTGCCCGCAAGGATGTGCTGATAGAATGGCGGACGCGCCACGCTGTCATCACCGCCCTCGCCTTTGCCCTTGTCTCCTTGACGGTTGCCAGCCTGAGTGTCGGGTCATTGCGGGATGAGCCCAACTTATCGGCAGGGATTTTGTGGGTCATCTTGTTTTTTGCTTCCTGCCTTTCCTTAAGTCGGGCGTTCACAAAAGAGGAAGACGCTCGCACCGCCGATTTTTTGCGGCTGACCGCTGAACCGTCCGCCGTCTTCTTCGGCAAGTTCCTGTTCAACTTGCTCCTTTTAACGCTGGTCGCCTTTGTCACCGTCCCGTCGTTTTTAGCGGTGATGGCGTTGACGGTGAAGGTCATCCGTTGGTTGGTCGTCGCTGTCGGGATGGCAATGGCGGGGATGGCGGCAATAGGGACGATGGTCGGGGCGATGTTGGCGAAAGCCCAAAGCCGAGCCACTTTGTTAGGGGTGGCAGCGTTCCCCCTTTTCTTTCCCGCTTTAGCGGCAGCGTTGCAAGCGACGGCTGCATCCTTCGGGGCTGCCCCTGACGCCAAAGACGCTTTGCGTTTCTTGTCGGCTTACACAGGGGCAGCAGTGTTGGCGGGGTTGTTGCTCTTTGAGGCAGTTTGGTCAACGCCTGAAAGGTGACTTTGGAAACGGTCACAACTCAGCATCGGTGGCAGAAGGTTCGTCGGCGAGGGCAGCGGCTCGTTCCCGCTGTTCCGCCCACAGGGAAAGGGCGACGGTGACAGCGAGGACAAGCAACACGAAACCCAGCGATAGGGCGACAGGAATGGGGTAGACCTCGCTCAGCAACATCTTGATGCCGATGAAAACCAAGATGACCGCCAGCCCTTCGTCCAAGTAGCGGAACAGTTTCATGACGCCCTCCAGCAGGAAGTAAAGGGCTCTCAAGCCCAAGATGGCGCAAATGTTGGAAGTGAAGACGATGAAAGGGTCACGGGTGATGGCGAAGATGGCGGGGACAGAATCAACGGCAAAAACGACATCCGTCGTTTCTACCGCCAACAAGACCAATGCCAACGGGGTGAAGACCAGCCGACCATTGTCGTCGCGGACGACAAAATGCTGCCCGACATAGTTTGGTGTCAAGGGCAAAAAACGACGCGCCAGTTGGAGGACAGGGTTTTTGTCAGGGTCTAAATGCTCGTCTCGGCGGCGCAGCAGTTTGATGCCCGAAAGGATGACGATGGCACCGAACACATAGACCACCCAGTGAAACTGCTTCAGCAAAGCGGCGCCCGCCATGATGAAGATGAAGCGCATAAGGATCGCTCCCAACACGCCCCAAAACAAAACCCGATGGCGATAAGCAGGAGGGACGGCGAAATAGTTGAACAAGACGGCGAAGACGAAAATGTTGTCGGCGGAGAGGGCTTTCTCCACGAGGTAACCCGTCAAAAATTCCAACGCCTCCCGCTTGCCCATCCAAAAGAGAATGACCAAGTTGAACAACAACGCCATGACGACCCAAACGATACTCCAAAGGGCGGCTTCCCGAAGGGAGACGGAGTGGGCGTGGCGATGGAAAACGCCCAAGTCCACCGCCAGCATCAGACCGACCACCGCCAAAAAAGCAAACCATGCCCACAAAGGCGCTTCCGTCATCAAGGAGGTCACCTCATCCCCTTAGGATAGCGCAAGGCGTCGCTAAAAAGCCTGCGTTACAATAGCGGTGGCTTTGCAAGGAGGTGCTCGGCGATGCGCTGGGTTCGTCTGGCAATAGCGATGGTGTCTATCGGTTGGATGGTTTCCTTGTCAACGGCACAAGTTGCCATCCTTTCCCCTCGTGATGGCGAAGTCGTTCGTTCCCGCCAATTGCTTATCCGTGTCCAAAAGCCCAGTTCGGAAGGCTATGTGATGGTCTGGCTGGATGGAAAGTTTGTCTCTGCCATTTCAACACCTTTTGAGTTGATGGTGGATTTGGCGGAACGGGAAATCGTCAGCGGCGAACACACCCTTCGGGTTGTCGGGGTCGGCAAAGAGGGCACGGTAGAAGGCGAGGCGCAAGTGCGGTTTCAAGTGGACTTGAGTGGCGTCGGGTTGGGACAAGGGGAAGTGCGCTTAGCCGTTCAAGGTCGCACGGGTGAAATTTGGGTTTACCTCTTTCGGGGCACTTCCGAAGCGAGGGCAGAAGTGCCGACGAAAGCCATTCGGCGAAAATTGCCCCAGTTCAGCAGCAAGTTGACCTTCCGCTGGCTTCAAACCATCCACGACATCACCGTTGACCGCATCTTCCGCATCATTCGCTCTGTGGAGGAAGGGACACTGGAGAAAGAAACGCCTTCACAAGGTGCGGGAGTTGGCGCAGGAGGGTTGATGGGTGGCGAAGTAGGGATGCCAGCGGGTGCGCCGATGATGGGCGGACCCATGGCAGGCGCACCGATGATGGGAGGGATGCCGCCAATGCCTCCTGCGGCTCCTGGGATGCCTCCGACAGGGGCGCCTTTACCCGCCACCATCACCCAGCGCCTCCGCCTTCGTCCCACCGATGATCAACACCTCAGTTGGCTTTCTCTGTTGCCCAACGGTGAAGTCGTCACAGGGAAGGAGTTGCCCAGTGTCCTTCGGTTCGTTGCAGGCAACATTGACATCTCCTTTCCCGACCGACCCTTGAAGGTCAAGGACACTTGGCAAGGCTTTATTTGGTTGCCCAAGAACTTGGAGAACTTGACCCTCGTGGGTGCTCCGACAATGGGAGGAGCGGGGGCTTTTGGCGGAGGGGAGACAGGAATGCCCGCAGGGATGCCCGGCGCTCCAACGCCTTTCGGAGGACCTGCGCCCACGATGGGTCCGATGCCCGGACGCCCCAGCCCGATGGCGGGACCGATGATGGGGACGCCGATGCGTGGACCGATGGGGGGAGCCCCGATGATGGGTGGCGTTCCGGGCATGGGAGCGCCTACAACAGGAGGAGCCCCTGCCGATGCTTATTTGGCGGATGCTCCGGTGGTTCGGGTGCCCGCTCGGCACCAGTTGGACGGTTTTGAAATTTGGCAAGGGCATCTTTGTGCCCGAATTATCAGCCGCTTCCCTATCGCCGCTGAGTTAGACCTTTCAGGGGCGCAGCAACAAGGCGGGATGGGCGGAATGATGGGGGGCGAAATGGGAATGCCCGCTGGTGCCCCGATGGGAGCGCCGATGATGGGAGCACCAATGATGGGGGGCATGCCCCCGACACGCGGTGGCTTGATGACAGGTGGCGGTCCGATGGGTGGGATGGCTGGAGCGTTCGGACAGCCCACTGCCCGCAAATTGAGTGGCTCTGGAGAAGGCACCCGCACCCTGCTCTTTGACCTGCAGGAAGGGCGGGTCGTCTACGCCAAAGTGGAGGTCAAACTCACCTTCAACACCGACTATGCGACCCTTTTGCCCTTGCTTCCGCCATTGACCAGTTTGCCGGGAGTGAAGATAGAGGCGGCTGTGACAGGGGGTGCGCCGACAACAGGGGCTCCTTCAGGAGCGCCGATGCCAGGGGCGCCGGGCGTGGCAGGGATGCCTTCAGCCCCTCTGCCGGGTCGTCCGATGCTCGGTGGTCCGTCAGCGATGGGGGGAATTAGTGGCGAGGAAGCAGGCTTCCCTGCAGGAGCACCCTATGCGGGCATGCCCTATGGAGGCGCCCCGACAGGACCAGGCGCTCCTTTCGCTCCCCAACAACAGGTCTTTCGGAATGCGCCTGCCCGCTTGGTTTACACCTACACGCTGGAAAACACCTTGGACGCCAGCGGTCGGTTAGACCGTCTCCTTTCGGGCTTAACGGGTCGTTAGCGATCTTGGTCGTCAGTTTGCTTTGACAGTGGGCGCAGGACGAGGGACGAAAAGTCGGCGAACAGGAGCAAAAGTCGCTCCACTTGATGCAAGAGCGCTAAGCGGTTGCGCCGAATAGTTGCCTCTTCGTGCATCACCAGCACCTCGTCAAAGAAGCGATGGATGGTCGGCGCCAATTCTGCCAAGGCAAAAAATGCCCCTTCATAATCGCCCGCTTTCACCCGCTCCATCACAGCAGGCGCTATTTGCTCTACTGCCTGCGCGAGGGCATGTTCGGCGTCCAACTGCAAGGCGGCAGCGCTGAGTTGCTCGGGCACTGGCTCACCTTTCCCACGCGCTTGGGCGAGGATGTTGGTCACCCGCGTGAAGGCTTCTACGGTCTGACGAAACCACTCAGGGCGTTGCCCTCGCAACTGATGGATGGTGCGGGCTTTGGCGAAGACAGCGGGCACTTCGTCAAAACCCGCTTCTAACACGGCTCTCCGCACATCGTGGTCAATGCCGTCGGCTTCCAACAATGCGTCCAACCGCTCCCGCAGAAACGATCGCACGGATTCCGCCACTACCGCCGCTTCCTTCGTCAGCAGCCGATGTGTTGTCAAAACCTGCAAGGTCACCGTGAGCAAAAAACTCAAAGGCAGTTTTGTCCCTTCGGGAGCGTCGCGCAAGAGCAGCAACAAAGTCGTCGCCGTTCGGCGCAAGCCCAAAGGATCGTGCGAACCTGTCGGGATCAAATTACGGTCAAAGCACGCACAAAGGGTGTCCAGTCGGTCAGCGATTGCCAACAAAGTGCCAATCCGATGGCGAGGCAAGGCAAAGTCGGGGGGTTGAGGCTTGTAGTGGTCTTCAATTGCCCACGCCACTTCTTCGGGTTCACTGTCCGACAAGGCATAAACGCGCCCAATCACACCTTGCAATTCGGGAAACTCGTTGACGAGGCGGGTCGCCAAATCTGCCTTGCACAACTCTGCCGCCCGCAAGGCGAATTCCCGAACTTGAGGGGAAACTTGCAGGTGCTGACAAAGGGCATCCACAAGGGCTTTGAGGCGCTGCGCCTTTTCTCCCATCGTCCCTAAACCCTGCTGAAAAACGATGTCCGAAAGCAGCGGGACGAACTCTTCAAGGCGGCGCTGTCGGTCAAGGGAGAAGTAAAACCGAGCGTCTTCAAAGCGTGCCGTGATAACTTTCTCATTGCCCTGCCGAACGGCTTCGGGATCGACAGGCATTCCATTGCAAACGAAGACAAAGTGCGGCAGCAACCCTCCTTGCGCTCCAACGACAGGGAAGTAGCGTTGGTGGTGCATCATCACCGTCACCAGCAACTCCTTCGGCAAAGTCAAGAAAGCAGGGTCAAAAGAGCCGACGAAAGCGACCGGCTCTTCCACGAGGAAAGTCACTTCGTCCAGCAACTCCTCAGGCATCAACGGGACACCGCCTAAGTTTTGGGCAGCGGATTGAACTTGGGCTTTCGTCATTTCCCGCCGCCGCTGAGGGTCTACGATGACATGAGCAAGTTCCAGAGCCGTCTCGTAAAGGTCGGCGGAAGAGAGGACGATGGGTTTGCCCATAAATTTCCCTTCGGTGAAGCGGCGCCCGTAAGTTACTCGGTCGCTTTGAACGCCTGCGATTTCAAAAGGGACGACCGTTTCACCCAGCAACGCCACCAGCCAGCGAATCGGGCGACCAAACCGCCATCCGCTGGCTTCCCAGCGCATCGTCTTTGGGAAGGAAAGTTGACGAATGACCTGGGGAAGGGCTTGAGAGAGGGCTTCTACCGCCGGGCGTCCCTCGTCCCGCTGGAGGGCAAAGACAAATTCGCCTTTCTCCGTCGCCTTGACCACCAATTCACTGACGGCGACTCCTTGAGCGCGGGCGAACCCTTCCGCCGCTTTTGTCGGGTTACCTCGTTCATCAAAGGCGATGTGGCGGGCAGGACCACGCACCTCCCGCACGACGGGAGTTTGATGTTCTGCGACTTCCGTGACGAGCACCGCCAATCGGCGGGGCGTCCCAAAGGTGCGAATCGTTCCGAAGGGAAGTCGCAAATCTTCCAGCGTCTTCGCCATCAACTCCTGCAACTGCGTTAAGGCAGGGAGCAAAAAACGGGCAGGCATCTCTTCCGTGCCGATTTCTAAAAGCAGCGTTTTCGCCAACTCCCATCACCCTCCGCGCCAAATTTTGCGGGAAAGCCTGAAAGCATGCAAGCAACGACAGCGTTACAATGAAGCGGCGACCTTCCCTTGGGAAGGGCGAAGGCTTCCGTCAAGGCAGAGGCGCAACGCAAAGAGCAAGGGCACAAGTAGGCAATGGGCTGAAAGGAGGCAAAGGCGTGATGGAAGGTCGGTTCGTTAAACGCATTCAATTGACGGTCAACGGGAAAACGCACGAGTTGGAAGTGGAACCGAGGGAGCGATTGCTGGATGTGTTGCGTTATCGGCTCGGTTACACGGGACCAAAAGAGGGATGCGGGACGGGCGATTGTGGCGCTTGCACGGTCTTGCTGGACGGAAAACCCGTCACTTCCTGTTTGGTGCTGGCGGTGTCCGCCAACGGGCGCACGGTGACGACGGTGGAAGGCATCGCACAAGACGGTCGTCTCCATCCCGTTCAAAAAGCCTTCGTGGAGTTGGGTGGCTTGCAGTGCGGCATTTGCACCCCTGGGTTCATCGTCAACGCCGTCGCTTTGCTCAATGAAAACCCCAATCCCGACGAAGGCTTTATCCGCTACTGGCTGGCGGGGAACTTGTGCCGCTGCACGGGTTACCATAAAATCGTCCAAGCCGTCTTAGCGGCGGCAAAAGAGATGGCGGCTTCGCCTCAAGGAGAAAAAAGTGGCTATTAGCCACGAATCACTCCCTTGTTCCGCTCTGTCCCGTGTCCCTTGTCTCTTGTTCCCTTCCGTGAAGGGAGGGCGTCAGGCGCTTGAGGATGGTGACGGCGTTCGGGGTCAACTCCAAGACGGCGTAGTCGCCCTGCGCCGTTGTCCCGACATTGAGGACGATTTGCCCACTTTTCAGTCGCCGCAGTTGAGGTTTATGCAGGTGACCGCAAAGGTGCAAAAGAGGTCGGACGAGTTTAAAGGCGTCCAAAAAGCAGCGTTGCCCGCCGTGCGTTCCCTTCGGCGTCTCATCGGCTAAACCGATGGGACAGCCGTGCGTGATCAGCACAGTCACTCCCTTTCCCGCCAGTTGTTGTGCGATGGTGAGCACCTCCTCGTCGGTGATGTAGTAGGGTTGGTGATGGCTTTTTGCCCAGATGCCGTTAATGCCTGCCAACCTCACTCCGTTGCACTCCACGATTTCCCCGTGAGGCAAAAGGACGGGCGTCCCATCGCGATTGCGCAAATGGCACAGCAAGGAAAGGTCATCGTGATTGCCAAAGACCGTGTAAGTCGGGACGAGGGCGAGGAGCCGCTCAAAGTCGCAGGGGCGCACTTGATCAGGGTCGCCCCAATCACCGACCGACAAAAGCAAATCGGGTGCTTCTTCGTCCAAGGCTTTCCAAAGCCAATGCCACTCTCCATGCAAGTCGCCGACGACGAGGGCTTTCATGCCCGACCCTCCTTTCGCCTTGCCTTATAATTGCCGACGGCATGCCGAAAGGGTGGCAGCCCTTTGCCCTCCTCTGGCATGCTGAGCGAGGGACGCGATGATGATTGGGATGACCGTCGGGACGCGGTTTCACATCGTCAGCCGCCTTGGCGAGGGCTGGCTCTTCACAGTCTATCAAGCCCGAGACCAATTGACTGGGCAACGGGTCGCCGTCAAGACCCTTCGTCCGACCTTCGTTACCCTTTCCCCTTTCGTCACCGCTTTAAGGCGGGCATGTGAGCAGGTAACGGGCATCGGTCATCCGTCTTTGGTGCGCTCTTTAGCGGTGGGCGAAGTAGACGAGGAGCAGCCTTTCTTTTGGGTTTGCGAGTTCGTGGCAGGGCAATCCTTAGGGCAACTACTTCAGCGTCGCCTTCCTTTACCCTTGCCCCAAGCCTTGCAACTGCTCCTTCAAATCGCCGATGGCATCGCCTATTTGCATCGGCAGGGCATTGTTCACGGTGACTTGCGCCCTCACAACATCCTCATCACTTCTCGGGGCGAAGCGAAGGTGGGCGATTACGGGCTTTCCTCGGCGTTCCTTGCTTCTCGTGTCGTGGAAGCCGAGTGGATGGAACGCGCCGCCCCTTACCTTGCTCCCGAACGCTTTCACGGCGATGAAGCGACCCCTCAAAGCGACATCTATTCGTTGGGCGTCTTGCTTTTCCAGATGGTCACAGGGCGATTGCCCTACGAAGGGGCAATGATTGCCGACTTGGCTCATTTGCATGCGACTGCCCCCATCCCCTTGCCCAGCAACCTGAATCCTTCCGTGCCTTTTAGCGTGGATGCGTTGGTCGTTCAAGCGATGGCGAAAGACCCTGAGCGTCGCTTCCCTTCCGTTGATGCCTTTCGGGACGACCTTCAAGAAGCATTGGCGGCGTTGGAGGCAACCTCATTGCCTTCTTCGTCTGTCCCCGCTGACCTCTCCTTGGAGAGGGAAGAGACGAGCGGTGAGGAGGAACGACCTGTGTGGCGGCAAGTGACGCAATCCATCATCCCCCTCTTCATCGGCATGGTCGTCGGATTGATCGTCGTCAGCCTCGTCATCTACTTTTTGTTGGTGGGGACTCGCCCGAGGGAAGTCATCGTCCCCGATGTGACGGGAATGCCCTTGACAAAAGCGGAGCAAGTTTTGAGGGAGCGTGGGTTGAAGTTGCGGGTCATCCGTTGGGAGCCCAGCAAGAAGGTCCAGCAGGGTCACATCTTGCGCATGGAAGACCCTGAACCAAACCGACGGGTCGTGGAAGGGCGAGAGGTTTTGGTCGTCGTCAGTCAAGGGGTTGCCCCTGTCCTTGTGCCCGATGTGACGGGACAAAAACTCAATGACGCCCTTGCGACTTTAAAGGCTGCCAAGTTGAAGGTCGGACAGACGCTGGAGACTTTCAGCGAGACTGCCCCAAAAGGGACGGTCATCGGGCAACAACCGCCTCCCTTGACGCAAGTCCCTGAGGAAACCCCTGTCAACCTGATCGTCAGCAAAGGACCGCCCCCGTCGGAAGCCGAAGAGATTGACTGGCAATCCCTTCCCCCTGATGCCAAAGTGGCGAAGGTTTCTATCGTCGTCGGTGGTCATCAGTTGCAGCAACTTGTCCAAATTCAAGTCAACGACGCCCAAGGTTTTCGGGAAGTTTACCGAGGCGTCCATGTGCCGGGGGATCGGGTGAGCAAAACCGTTGTCGTTCGGGGCTCAGGGCGCATCCGCGTCCTCGTCAATGGTCAACTTGCCGCACCCGAACAAGAACTGTGACTTTTCGCCGTCACTACCGACCGAAGAGGGGCAGACGGGACGATGGCGGCTTCTCAACGCTCTGATGACGAACTGGTGCGACGGGCAAAAGCAGGCGACTTGTCCGCTTTTGACGCCCTCGTCGCCCGCCATTATGAGCGGGTCTTTGCCTTAGCCTTTCACCTCTTGGGCAACGCCGACGATGCCGCCGACGCAACCCAAGATGCCTTCTTGAAAGCCTTTGAGCGCCTGAAGCAGTTTCGGGGCGATGCCGCTTTCAGCACTTGGCTCTATCGCATCACCGTCAATGTCTGCCATGACTTTCAAAGGCGACGCCAGCCCGTTCCCTTCTCCCAGTTAAGCGAAGAAGAAAGCGAAACCCTCAACGGGGCAGAAACGGCGGAACCTGACCCCGAAGAGGAATGGCAGCGGCGAGAGAAGCGGGAAGCCGTTCAAAAAGTCTTGCAACAACTTCCTGACGAGTTTCGGCAAGTCCTCATCCTTTGCGATTTGCAAGGGCTCACCTACGCCGAAGCCGCTGCTATCTTGGATGTGCCCGAAGGGACGGTCAAATCACGCTTGCATCGGGCGCGCCACGCCTTCAAAGACCTTTGGGAGCGATGGCATCGGGAACGAACGGTGTCGCCCAAGCGTCCTAAAGGTGGCGAGCAACGATGACCTGTCAAAAAGTGCGTTCTCACTTGAGCGAATATTGGAGCGGTGAGTTGCCCTCGGAGTTCCGACAAGCCATCGCAACCCATTTGCAAGGTTGCCCTGCTTGCCGACAAGAATGGGGCAAGTTTTGCGAGGCGATGGCACGCCTTCGTTCCCTCATTGCGCCTGCACCACCTGCCGATTTGCCCCAACGCATCTCTGCCGCCATCCGCTCCCGCCATCGCTCGGCTCTCCTTAAAAAACGATGGCTTTGGGCGAGCGTTCCCTTCGTCGGCATTGCCCTTTTGCTCACCCTTGCGCTGTTTTTGCCCTTCCATTGGCGGCACCGAGAGCACTTAGAAGTCGCCCTTGCGCCTTCCCTTCCCTTGCCTTCCATTGCCCGACCGCCTTCCCCACCTGCTTTGTCAGTGCCGAAGGGAACGCCGAAAGAAGAAGTTCCAACCCCGCAGAAGTCGGCACCTGAAAGGAAAGCGAAAACCCTCGCAAAGGAAACGATGGTTGAACGCTTTCGTCGTCCGACCCTTGAAAGGCGTGCTCCCTCCATCCCTCTGAAAGACCTCAAGCCTCAACGAGCGCCCATCCCTTCCCTTCCTTCAACTCCTTCGCCTGCGCCTCGCCAAGCCCCTTTGCTGGCTGAACGGCTCAAACCTGCTGCCCCCACCGCCCCTGCGGAACTGGAGAACCCGAAGGAGACACCGCAAATCTCGTCGCTCCCTTTGATGATGCGACGCATCCCAACCCAAGCGGGAGGCGCCCAACAAGCCCTCTTGACCCTTGAAGCAACTTTGCAAGTTCACTGGGAGCGCTTTGAACTGCCTGTCCTCAACGAAGTCGCTCTTTGGCGGATTCGCCTAACGCCGCCCATCCCTTGCCACCTCACCCTTGCCGTTCAACCCGATGAAAGTGTGGAGGTGCCCAACGCTGTCCCTCAAGGGTCGTCCGAAGGCGGATGGCTACTGGGGAAAGGCAACGCCTCACCTCAAAAACCCTTGTCCTTGCCTCTCCTCATCCGACCCAAGCGAAGCCCTCTTTTGCGCCTCACCCTCCTCGTCTCGTGGGAAGGGCAAGGGAGCCGATGGGTCATTTTGTCTGCCGTCAGCGACAAGGCTGCTTCCCCCAACCCTAATGCCTCCGTCACCATAGAGCAAGACCGTTGGAGGCTTCACGACTTGCTCACTTATCTGGCACGGCAAATGCAGGGCGCTTTCCTTCTGCCTGAAGGGAGGCTGGAACAAACTGTCACCATCCCGACGGGACAACGGACATGTCGGGAAATTTTGAGCGCTGTGGAAAAATGGTTGGGACGCCGATGGCAACAAGTCGGCACCGCTTTCGCCTTAACGACCTCTAAGGGCGAAGAGTGAGCGAGAAAGCACCTCGCCTTGCATCGTCGTTTAAACCGCTGGCTTCCTTAGGAGGGACGGAACATGTGCCGATGGACGCTGTTGCTGCTTGTCGGTCTTTTGAGCATCCTTCCTGCGAAGGATGCGTTCAAAGTTGCCCTCATAACGCCAGGACCGATCAGCGACGGGGGCTGGAACCAATCTGCCTATCTGGGATTGCAGCGGTTGCGAAAGGAGTTGGGGGCGCAAATCGCCCACATGGAAGCCCGCTCGCCTGCCGAGTATGCCGAAGCCTTCCGCGATTTCGCCGCTCGTGGCTATCGCCTCGTCATCGGTCATGGTTTTGAGTTCGGTGACGCCGCCATGCAATTAGCGCCGCAATTTCCCGACACCTTCTTCCTCATCACCTCAGGGCGGGTGAAAGCCCGCAATGTCGCCTCGTTGGAGTTGCGCCTCAACGAAGCCGCTTACTTGTTGGGCGTATTGGCGGCGCGAATGAGCCGAACGAAAAAATTGGGATGTGTCGGCGGGATGCAAATCCCATCCGTAGAGCGGGCTTTTGCCGGCTTTGTGGCGGGCGCAAAAGCCGCTGACCCGAAGGTGCAAGTGCGCATCGCTTACATCGGCAACTTTGAGGATGTCGCCGCCGCCAAAGAGACAGCGCTAGGGCTCATCCGTTGGGGTGCTGATTTCCTCTTCCACGATGCCGATGCGGCGGGCTTGGGTGTTTTTCAAGCGGCGAAAGAAGCGAAGGGCGTTTATGCCTTCGGCGCTATCAAACCGCAGCACTCCTTAATGCCTCAAGTCGTTTTAGCCAGCGCCGTCGTGGATGTCCCGCAAGGCTTTCTCTATGTGGCTCGGTTGGTCAAAGCGGGCAAATGGAAAGGCGACATCCTTCACCTCGGTTTGCGGGAAGGCGTCGTGCGAGTCGTCTTCAACCCTCGCCTGAAAAACCGCCTCCCTTCGGCAGTCTTGACAGAACTGCAACGAACGGAAGCCGCCATCAAAGCAGGACGCCTCAAAGTCCCTGACCGCTTAACGGTGGCGAATAGCCGATAGCCTTTTCCCGCTACCCTTTCCCTACCGCTCTCTGTTAAAGTGGCTATCCGCCACGAGGCGGTCGGCGCGGGATTCGGACATCCTTCGGCAAAGGGGTGGAAGAGATGCGAAAGGGTCAAAAGGGTGTGCAGTCACGACAAAGGCGATGGGTCGGCATCTTCCTTGTCTGGCTGGCGATAGCGAAAGGGTTGTCAGCCGTGAGCGCCGAAGGAGTGCCTTTGACCAACGGCAGTTTTGAGGAGTTAGATGAGCGTCAATTCCCAGTCGGCTGGACATGGTTTGCTTCAGACAGGGAAGCGGCGGTCGTGCGGGTGACGACAGAGGCTGCCGACGGGCGCTTCGCCCTCTACATGGAAGCCCGCAAACCCGTTACCGTCGGCGTCAATCGCACTTATCAAGCGGGCAAACCGGGCGAAGGGATGGCTGACATCGGAGCGATGCTTCCCGTCAAAAAGGGTGCTCTCATCTTCCGCTTCAAAGTGCTGAAGGCGACGACGGACAACATTCGCGTCTACGCCATCCCGATGAAAGCCGACAACTTAGAAGGCGGCGCTTGGCGTTTCACCTACATCGTCCCTCACCAGTTTGCGGGCGATGGGAAATGGCATACGGGCGTTTTGGCGTTTGACTTTTCCGACAAGCCCGAAGTGCGTTCGGTGCAAATCGGCTTGCGCATCAACGAGGGCGGGCAACCTGCTCCCGCCGCTGTCCTCTTTGACGACTTCCAAGTCGCCGAAAAAGCGGGTTGGCACTTGCGCCTCAGCGACCTGCGCATAGAAGAAGGGTTGCGAGCGGGCGAAAGGGGCGAGTTGGTGCTGCGGTTGGAAAACACGGGCGATACTCCCGCACCCGTCCATGCCCAACTTCAAGCCCCCAAAGGTTTTGAGGTCAAGCCCATCGCAATGCCCGAAAGCGTGGCGCCTCAAGAGACGGTGACAATTCGGTGGTCTCTCCAAGGCGTCCGAAGGAATGGAGCAAAGTTCGTCGTCCGATGGCGCGTCCATTCGCGGATGGACGAAAGCGTCACTCACACCTGCGTGGCGCGCTTGGCGCTGAAAAGTTTCGGGTTTGCCAATGCCGTCTTGTTCGCTGATGCCTTGCAACCTTTGCGGTTACGGTTAGCCAACGAAGGCGACGCCATCTTAGAGGGTGTTCGGGTGACGCTGACATTGAGTGGGTTGGAGTTGCGAAGCGGTCAGCAGGCACAGGCGATAACTGCGTTGCCACCTGGCGAACAGCAAATTGTTTGGCAGGTGCGGAGCGACCGACCCCGACCCGTTGAGGCATCGGTGCGGATAGAGGGCGGACGGAGAAGGCAAATCGCGGTCGCCCGCGCCATCGTCAGCCGACCTATCAGTGACCGTGAAGCGCTCACCATCGCCACCGACAAAGTGCGCCTCCTCTTTCCTCGCAACCCGTTTGGCTACGGTGTATTCGCTGTTGAAGTGCATGATGGGAAGGGATGGCGTCGGATGGCACTTTCGCCCCAGTTGCTTTTCGTCGGTTACCGCGATGTGCGCCAGCAACCCGTCACGCGCTTGGTGTTTGCCGGCAAGGCGCAGCCATCGGAAGGTGGCGGTTTAGCGTTTCCTTTCGGTTGGACTGACCCTTTTGACCGCGCCAACTGGCAAGGAGAGATGCGCTTTCAGCCTGACGGCGAGAACCTCAAAGTTTCGTGGCGGCTGTCGTGCGACCGACCCAAAGAGGTGTTGTTCGTCCACGCCCCACTCCTTTTCGTCGGCGACCACGCCTTCGGGACGCAAAAGGAGATGGCGTTGTTGCCCGGCGTTTACTGGCTGATGTCCGACGAACGAGTGGACGATGCCCGCTACAGCGACCCGCCTCACCACTTGCACATCGTCCCGCATCCTTACAAACTGACGCAACCGATGATGGTCATTTCGCACGAGGGCGCTTTTTTCGGGTTGATGTGGGATGCGTTGCAAGGTTGGAGCGAGGGGCAGGAAGAGGGAACGATTTGCCCGCAACCGATTTTTGCCGTTCCCAACATCCTTGCCCATCAAGACAACCAACTGCTGGGTCTAATGGTGCCCAATGTGCCCAAGTGGGTGCGGGAGAACACGACGATAGCCCAAACACCCCTCCGCTTGTCAGCGGGCAAAGCCTTGCAGTTGACGGCATGGCTCATCGGTGGTCAGGGAGGTATCTTGGACGCCTACGACGCTTATTTCGCCAAGTTTCCTTTGCCCCCAGTGCCTGAACGCCCTTACGATGACGCCGAAACTTTTCGGCGCAGCAAAGCAAAGGAACGCTCCGACCGCTCCAGTCGTTTGCTTTCGTGGTTTTTCAACTTAGAGCGACAAGCCATTGAGGATGCGCAAACGCAACGGGATGATGGTTCGTGGGCGTTCGTGTTGGATCGCGGTTGGACGCTGGAAATGCTCCGAAAGGCGGCGCCCCATCGCCCGTCGGACGATTACGGCAAAGAGGGCGACACGACCGTCGGCACCTGCACTTTCGCCCATCGCCGAGCCATCGCTCTGCTTCGCTACGGACGCATCACGGGTTCAACGAAAGCGACCGAACTCGGCTTGAAAGCAATTCGCTTCATTGACAAAAACTTCGTCCGACCTGAAGGCGCTCAAACTTGGGAGGTGCCGCTCCATTGCCCCGATATCCTCGCCGCTGCCAACGCTGTCCACGCTTACCTTGAAGCATGGGAATTGACGGGCGACGATTACTGGCTCCAACGAGCCATTTATTGGGCGAAAACGGGTTTGCCCTTCATCTACCTTTGGAACGCCCCCGACCGACCGAAGATGATGCGTTATGCCTCCATCCCCGTGTTTGGGGCGAGTTTCTTTGCGGCTGCCCCTTGGTTTGGAACGCCCGTTCAATGGAACGGACTTGACTACGCCTACGCTTTGCTCAAACTGTCAAAAGCCTTGAGCCAGTCCCCACTCCCCAGTCCCCAATCCCCCAACTTCTGGCGTCAAATTGCTGAAGGCATCACCGTTTGCGCCATCCAACAGCAAGCCGCCGTCCATCACCCCGACGGCAACTATCCTGACAGCGTGGCGCTAACTTATCGCTACGAACCCAACGACAAAGGCATCCTGCCACCCTACGGCATCGTCCGCAACCTTTGGCTTTTGCACGACCCAAATGACGATGCATTGGATTACGCCACGACTTTCGTGCGCCTTGAGGGAAATCTGCCTGCCATTCGCATCACGAGCGACGCCCTCTTAGAACGGGCTCAATGGCGGGAAGGCGAGTTGATCGTTCGGTTGCGAATGCCCCAAGGTGTTGCGGAAGCGACGATGCTTGTCGCCTGCGTGACGAAACCTGAGCAAGTGTCGGTGAATGACCGTCTCGCTTCCGCCGAGGATTGGCGCTACGATGGGCGACGGCGGATGGCGATTCTGCGGTTGCGACAAGCGAGCGAAACGGTGACGGTGCGATTGACAGGCGTTCGCCCGACGGCGAACGAAAGTTTGGGCGTCGTTTGGGAGCGACCCCTTTGGGAGTTCAACACCGACGGCGACCCCGAAGATTGGACACCTGTCCACGACCTTGCTCCCTTTGAAGTCAAAGGCGGGATTTTGCGGACTCGTTCAACGGGCGACGACCCTTACATGCACAGCCCACCTGTCCGCTTGGAAGCGGCGAAGTTCCGCACGCTCAAATTGCGCCTGCGGTTGCAACTTCCGCCCAACGCCCAACCTGTCGGTCAAGGGTTTTGGGTGCGCCAAGACGACCCCCACTGGAGCGAGGGCAAAAGCCTCCGCTTCCCGTTGCCGACGGACGGTCAGTGGCACGAAGTTCAGGTGGACTTCAGCGCTTCGCCCGAATGGAAAGGCACCATCACCCAAATCCGCCTTGACCTCGGCAGCGGAACGGGCATCGTCGTTGAGTTGGACTATGTGCGGTTGGAGTGAGGGCAACAGTGACATCATCTTTGCGATGGTAGGTGAGCAATGGATGGCGTTAGTAGAGGAACTGTTTCGGTTGGACGGGAAAGTGGCGCTGGTGACGGGAGCCAGTCGGGGTTTGGGCAAATTTTTCGCAGAAGTGCTGGCAGAAGCGGGTGCGGAAGTCACCATGGTCGCCCGCAACGAAACGGGGTTGCGAAGGGCAGCGACAGAGGTGCAGGAAAAAACGGGACGGCGCACTTTGCCCCTCCAAGCCGATGTGACGAACCCTGAGGATGTGGAACGAATGACAGAACAAGCCGTCGCCACTTTCGGCAAGGTGGACATTTTGGTCAACAACGCCGGTATCAACATCCGCCGCCCTATCCACGAACTGCAAGTGAGTGAGTGGGAGCAAGTGGTGGCGGTGAACCTGACGGGCGTGTGGCTGTGTTGCCGGGCAGTCGGTCGGCATATGATGGCACAACGCTACGGGCGCGTCATCAACATCGCCTCGGTGTTGGGGTTGATTGGGTTAGCGGGACGGACGCCTTACACGGCGACGAAGGGCGGCGTCATCCAGTTGACCAAAACGCTGGCGTTGGAATGGGCACCTTATGGCATCACCGTCAACGCTTTGTGCCCTGGACCGTTTCTGACGCCGATGAACGAAGTCCTGCCGCCAAAAGTGCGGGCGGAACTGACGGCGAAAATTCCCTTGGGACGATGGGGCGAGTTGCGGGAGTTGGCGGGACCGCTGTTGCTGCTGGCGTCCGATGCCTCCAGTTTCATGACAGGTGCGGTGCTCGTCGTGGATGGCGGTTGGAGCGCCCATTGAGAACCTTCCGACAAAGGGGCTTCGGATTTTTGCCTTAGGTGCGACCTGAACGCTTTTGGTTTGCCCCTCAGTGCCGCTTTCAAAGTCTCGGTGTTTCGTTAACCGCCGATGGTGTGCATGGGGCGGACATGACCGACATATTGCCCTGTCTTCAAAAGCGTCGCCACGCCCGAAAACTTGCGCCCAAAAGCGTGGCGGATGAAGCGGGCGATGTCAGCATCGTCGGCGCCGCCCCGAAGGAGGGGTCGCAAGTCGTATTCGTCTTTGCTGAACAAGCAAGGGACGATTTTGCCGTCAGCGGTTAGGCGGATGCGGTCACAATCGTGGCAAAAGGGCATCGTCATGGAGGTGATGACGGCAATTTCGCCCGGCATTCCGTCGGCAAAACGGTAAACTTGTGCCGTAGAACCTGGTTCACGAGGGAGCGCAACGAGAGGGAAGTGACGGCTGATGGTGTGCAAAATTTCATCGCCGCTGACCAACCGTTCAGGCGACCAAAGTTTTTGCCCGTCAAAAGGCATGTATTCAATGAAGCGCACCGCCATGCCCGTTCGGCGTGCCAGTTCAGCGAAGTCCAAAATTTCATCGTCGTTGCAACCGCGGGTGATGACGACATTGACCTTGACGGGCAAACCGACGCATTGGGCTTCTTTAATGCCTGCCATCACGCGGTCAAAGACTTCCTTTCGCCCGACGATGCCTTCAAACCGGTCGGGCTTGAGGCTGTGAAGGCTGACAGTGACTCCTGTCAACCCTGCCTCTTTGAGCCGTTTTGCCATTTCGGGCAGGAAAAAACCGTTGGTCGTCATCGTCACGCTCTCCACTTCAGGGATGGCGACAAGCATCGCCACCAAACGCTCCACATCTCGCCGCACCAACGGTTCGCCCCCTGACAGGCGGATTTTCGTCACGCCCATGCAGGCAAGGATTTGGGCGACGCGCCCCATCTCTTCGTAGGTCAGGATTTGCTCCTTCGGCAGCCACACAGGATTGAGGGGCATGCAAAAATGACAGCGGAAGTTGCATCGGTCGGTCACCGAAAGGCGCAACTTTTTGGCGACCCGACCGAACCTGTCAACCAACGGCGCAAAAAGCAATTCGTCCGTCCGTTCGTCGCAAAGGCAAGGGTTGGCTCTGGTCACTGGCGCTCACCGCCTTGATTGTAGCGCCTGAAGTCAGCAAAAGGGACGAGGGATACAAGGCGAGGGACGGAAAAGATGAAGGGAGGTGACCGAAAGATGCAGAACGAAAAAGTCGTGGCGATGCTGGAGGAGACGGCGGATTTGATGGAGATTGCCGGCGAAAATCCTTTCAAAGCGCGCGCCTATCGCCGCGCCGCTGACGCCATCGCTGCCCTGAAAGAGCCCATTGAGGATTTGGTCAAGGCGAAACGGTTAAACCAGATTGAGGGCATCGGCGAAAGCATCGCCAGAGACATCACCGAGTTTCTGCAGAAGGGCACGACGACACGACTGGAGCAATTGCGCCAGAAGTATCCGCCTCAACTGCGGCAGTTGCTGGAAATTCAGGGTGTTGGTCCTCGCACTATCGCCATGCTTTACGAACGCTTGGGCATCACGAGCGTGGACGAATTGGAGGCGGCGGCGAAAGCGGGCAAGTTGACGAAGTTGCCGGGCATGGGTGAGCAGAAAGTGCGCAACATCTTGGAAGGCATCCAACTTTGGCGACAGCAACAAGGGCGCGTCCCGCTCCATATCGCCTTAGCCATCGCCGAACGCATCGTCGCCGAACTTCGGGAGTTGCCGCAAGTGGAGCAGATTTTGCCCGCCGGCAGTTTGCGCCGATGGAAGGAGACGGTCGGTGACTTGGACATCTTGGTGGCGACCCGAAAGAGTGAGCCAGTGATGGAGCGTTTCGTGAAGTTGCCCGAAGTCCAAAAAGTGCTGGCGCACGGGACGACCAAATCCAGCGTCCTGATGGCGAACAACTTGCAAGTGGACTTGCGGGCAGTAGACCCAGAAAGTTTCGGGGCGGCTTCGCAATACTTCACAGGCTCTAAAGCCCACAACATCGCCCTGCGCAACCGCGCCTTGAAGTTGGGCTTGACAATCAACGAGTATGGCGTCTTTTGCGAGGCGACGGGCGAGAAGGTAGCGGGCGAGACGGAGGAAAGCGTTTACGAAGCCGTCGGGCTGATTTGGATTCCGCCTGAGTTGCGGGAGGACCGAGGCGAACTGGAAGCGGCGGAGCGACGGGCGTTGCCCCATTTGGTGACGCTGAAGGACATTCGGGGCGAGTTGCATTGCCACACAAAATGGAGCGACGGCGCCAACACGGTGGAAGAGATGGCGAGGGCGGCAAGGGAACGAGGCTACGAATACCTCGCCATCACCGACCACTCGCCGCCGATGGGTTGGGGCGTCAAGCCCGAAAACTTCCGCAAACTCATCCGCGAAATTCGTCAAGTTAGCGAGCGGCTGGGCTTTCCCATCTTGGCGGGCATTGAAGTGGACATCGCTCCCGACGGCAGTTTGCATATGGACGAAGACATCCTGCGGCAACTGGATATCGTCATTGCGTCGGTGCATTCGGCGATGAAGATGAGCCGCGAAGAGATGACGAAGCGCATCCTCAAGGCGATGGAGAACCCGCTGGTGCACATTATCGGTCACCCGACGGGTCGGCTCATCAACCAACGCCCGCCTTACGAGGTGGACTTGGAAGCGTTGGTGGAAAGGGCGCGACAGACAGGTGTGGCATTGGAAATCAACGGGTCGCCTGAACGGTTGGACTTGAACGACGAAAACGCCCGCTATGCCAAAGAAGCAGGGGTGCTGTTGAGTTTGGGCACGGATGCCCACCACGACGACCATTTGTCCTTCATGCGCTTCGCCGTTGCCGTCGCCCGACGGGCGTGGTGCGAACCTGCCAACATCCTGAACACCCGACCTTACGGGCAATTGCGCGATTGGCTGAAGGTGCGACGCCATTGAACTGCATGCCATAGAGAGTCGGAGGGAGCGTCGGTTTGCTCATCCTTATTGGAGTGGCTGTCAGCCACGACACAAAAGCCTTGCGAAAGAAACGGTCGCAACTTTCAAACGCTCCAACCGAGCGCCTTCAGCACTGTCGGTTGGTAGGCGAACAAGGCGGGGACGCCACCCGTGTGGACGAAGATAACCGTGTGCTCTTTGGTCAGTTTGCCTTTGCGAGCCATGTCCACGATGGCGGCGAAGGCTTTGGCGGTGTAGACGGGGTCAAGCAAAATCCCTTCAGTGCGTGCCATCAAGACGAGGGCTTCCATCCCTTCGTCTGTCGGGATGCCGTAACCTTCGCCCACATATGCCAGCGAGTAGCCGATTTCGTCGGGCGTGACACGGACAGGTAAACCCAATCGCTCCGCCACCAAGTTGCTCAACTCTGCGATGCGGTCGGGAGCGTCAGGGCGATGGTGGGGACTGATGCCGAGGATGCGCCAATTCAGTCCCAACGCTTTGGCGCCGACGACAAAGCCCACCTGCGTCGGTGTGGACGAACTGTGAATGAGGTGGGTCGGCTCAATGCCCAACTGCCGACATTGCTCCACCAACTCTAACAGGCAAATGAGGTAACCAAAGCCACCGCCGAGGTCGGGGTGCTTGATGACGAAGGGTTTATGCCCTTTGGCGCGGTATTCCTCGGCGAGGCGTTCTTTCTCGGTGTCCATGTCGGCATCGGCGTCCACAAAACGCACATCGGCGCCGAAGAGATAGTCCAGCAACAAATTGCCCTGCGGTTCGGTGGTCTTGAATTGGTCAATGCGTCGGTCGCGCCGCAGGACGAGGGCGCATTTGAGCCCCAACTTGGCGCAGGCAGCGGCTGTTTGGCGGCAATAGTTGGACTGGACGGCGGCGCCATTGATGATGACATCGCAACCTTCCTCCATCGCCATCGCCAAAGTGAACTCCAAGTGCCGCACCTTGTTGCCCCCAAGCGCCAAACCCGTCAAATCGTCCCGCTTGATGAACATGCGAACGCCCAAAAGTTCCGAAAGGCGAGGCAGAGGTTCTAAAGGGGTGGGCAAAGTGCCCAGCGCCACACGGGGCAACCGAGCAAGACGCTGATGCAACTCCGCTTCGGTGACAACAGGGCTTGCCTCAACCACATTCGTCCCTCCTATCTTGCCAGTCAATGTGACTGCTCTCAATGATGCGCCCAGCCAATTGTAGGACACGGTTTTAAATCGTGCCGACTGTCGGACGCACATTTCCTCCGTGCCGATGAAAAAAGTCGGCGCAATGTCCCATTGCGCCCTTCAAGGTGCTCGGCACTGCCACAAGACGAGGGTGATGCCTTTCTCGCCTTTTGCCAAGCCGCCGAAAGAGAAATGCCACTGCCTCAATCGGACGCCGCTGCGCCATCGTAATCCTGACAGCAGCAAGGCATGCGTGAGGTGATGGCGCAATCGCCGAAATGCCTTTCTGTCCACCATCGGCAACGGCATCAATTCGTAAACCCTAACATCGGGGCGAAAACGCAGCAAATGAAAAGTCGGGTCGGGCGAGAAACTGCCGACGAGCAAACGGGCATTGGGTGGCAGAGAGCGGTCAAGTTCGGCGTAAAAGGTCGCCAACTCCCTTCGGATTTTGGGGACGGCAATGAGGTGACGGGCGACGACGCTGGCTTGATATGCCCACCACCCAAGGGCAATTGCTACCAGAACCCTTCCCCAAGCCGCCTTTCGTTCGCCCAAACCTTGAAATAGCAGGGCAGCCAGCAAATAAACGAAAGGCACGCAAAGGGCGGGGTAACTGGCTTCCCCACCCAAAGCGGTGACGGCGTAGAGGGCGATGGCGAAAGCGAGGAAACTTTTCGGGATGAGCAAATGTCGTCGCAGCGTTGCCAATGTTGTCGTGACCACAATGGCGATGGCAGGAACGACATTGAGTGGGATGCCCAAGTAAAACTGAAAGCCCCAAAAGGCTGCACCTAAGGCGAGCGTCAAAAAATCTCCTCGTCCTTTATTAAGCCAGTGAGCCTGCATTTGGGCGAGGAAAGTCGCCCAATCGGTGGCAGCATAAAGAAGCCAACCCGCCATCGCAAGGAGCAACGGGACGGTGATGGCAATCGCACCTTGCCATCCCGACCTGCGATGAGCGATAACCGTCAGCACCAACGCCATCGGCAAGGCAATCGGATGCGTCAGCACAGAAAGCGCCACGATGATGCCAATCAGCCACCAAGATGGAGAAGGGGCGAAGGACGAGGGACGGGGGACGGAGAGGAAGGCGGCAAGGAGCAAAAGCGTCCCGCAGAGCATTTCAGGGCGGACGAAGTTGGCGGCGAATTGGAAATTCAAATCGCTGGCGATCCACAAAACTGCCAAAGCGCACCAAAAGGGCGAAGCGCCCAAACGCTTCAAGAGGGCGAAAGTCAACAGCAAACTGCACACGCCCAACAAACGACTGAGCCAACGCAACGCCTTCAGGTCAAACCCCAACATCCTGCCCCAAACTGCCAGCACCATCGGGTAAAAGGGCATTTGCCAGAAGGTGCTTCGTTCGGCGCCCGTCAGCACGCCTTTTAGCAAATCGTTGCGGAAACCTCTTCCCGCCGCCCAGTTTTGAGCGAGGCGGGCGATGACGACTTCATCGTGCCAAGGGACTAACCACGCATCGCCATACCAACCTTCCACACCGAGAAACAGCACCACAATCAACACTGCGACGAGGCTCGCCGCCCATTCCTTTCGGCTTTGCCGCACCCTTTCACTCACCCACAAGCATCTTGGCACAAAACCATCCCTTTAGCGGCATCATTTGAGGCGAACTCGCTGAAGGAGTGACAAGGGCATGGTGGAGCGCGTCGCTTACGGTGGCTGGGACGAATGCTATCGGCTCAGCAACGGCATCGTGGAAGTCATCGCAACGGCGCAAGTCGGTCCGCGCCTTATTCGGTTTGGCTTCGTTGACGGAGCCAACGAGTTCGCCGAGTTTGCCGACCAACTGGGCAAGGTCGGCGGTGACGAATGGCGCATCTACGGCGGTCATCGCCTTTGGCATGCTCCCGAGCACCCAGAGCGCACCTACTATCCCGACAACGAGCCCATAAAAGTGCGCATCGTGGACGAATGGACGCTGGAATTGACCCAACCGACGGAGAAGACGACGGGCATTCAGAAACGGTTGCGGGTGAGCCTATCACCTGACGCTGCCCAAGTGACCGTCAAGCACATCCTGATCAACCGCAACCTTTGGGCGATTGAGTTGGCGGCGTGGGCGATCTCGGCGATGGCGCCGGGCGGGATGGCGATTTTACCTGAGCCGCCCTTCATCCCGCACCCCGAAAAGTTGCTGCCTGCCCGCCCGTTGGTGCAATGGCACTACACCGATATGAGCGACCCCCGTTGGAAGTTTGGGCGAAAGTTCATCCTGCTCCGTCAAGACCCAAACCGCCCAGAGCCGCAGAAGTTGGGACTTGCCAACTTAGCAGGTTGGTGCGCTTACGCCAAAGGCGAACGATTGTTCGTCAAAACTTTCCGCCATCTCGCTGATGCGCCCTATCCCGACTTTGGCTGCTCCAACGAAGTCTTCACCAACGCCGACATGCTGGAATTGGAAACCCTCAGCCCCTTGACAAAGTTGCAACCCGATGAAGCGTTGGAACACGAGGAGCGATGGCACCTCTTTCAGGGCGTGACGGTCAGCGAGGACGAAGAGCAACTCGCCCAAACCCTTGCCACCTTGCTGCCCCAATGCGGCATCTCTTCATTGTTCGGCTAAAGGGCGTTAACCCTTTTTGTCGTGGCTAATCGCCCCTTGAGCGACTTGGGCGGGTGAGTGACGATGAGCATATCCCGCAAGGTGACCGTTCGGACTTTGCTGGAGAAAAAGCAAGCGGGGGAAAAAATTGTCGCCGTCACGGCTTACGATTACCCGACAGCGTTGCTGGTGGATGAAGCGGGTGTGGATTTCGTTTTGGTCGGCGACAGTGTGGCGAATGTCGTTTTGGGTTATGAGACGACGCTGCCAGTGACGATGGAGGAGATGCGCCATCATGTCCGCGCCGTGCGCCGAGGCATCAAACGGGCACTGTTGGTCGCCGACATGCCCTTTCTGTCCTACCAAACGAGCGTCGCGCAGGCGATCGAGAACGCAGGGTTGTTTTTGAAGGACGGAGCGGAAGCCGTGAAAGTGGAAGGGGGCACTCCGCCCATCCTTCACATCGTTCGGGCGTTGGTGGAAGTCGGCATCCCTGTCATGGGACATTTGGGCTTCACACCCCAATGGCTGCATCAATTTGGCGGCATTAAAGTGCAAGGGCGGCGCAGCGAGGAAGCGAAAGCGTTGGTGGACATGGCGCAGGCGTTGCAGGAGGCGGGCTGTTTCGCCATCGTTTTGGAACTCGTCCCTGAGGAAGTCGCCGCCCTCATCACAGAACGCTTGTCTATCCCGACCATCGGCATCGGGGCAGGAGCCCAGTGCGATGGGCAAATTCTGGTCTTGCACGATTTGATCGGCATGTCGCCCGGTTGGTCGCCCCGCCACGCCAAACGCTACGCCGAAGTCGGCGAGTTGATCCGACAATGCGTCGCCACTTATGCCCAAGAGGTGCGTGATGGCAAGTTTCCGACCCGCGAACACGCCACTCACATGGCGCCCGAGGAACTTCAGCGGCTGCACCAGTTGCTGCGGGGGGAGGGGTCTTGATGCGCCGAGCAAAAATCATCGCTACCGTCGGACCTGCGACGATGGACGAAGAAAAACTGCGCGCTATTTTGCAGGCGGGCGTGGACATCGTTCGGGTGAATTGCTCGCACGGGACGGCGGAGCAGCACCGTCGCATCGCCGAAACCGTGCGAACCCTTGCCGACGAACTGAACAAGCCTGTCGGGTTGCTGTGGGATTTGCAAGGACCAAGGCTGCGGGTCGCCACTTTGCCCGAACCGCTTCTCTTGCCCGAAGGCGCCGAAGTGGTGTTGGGCAGTCCGCCACCACCTGCCGATTTGTCCGAAAGTCAAATCTTCCTGCCTGTGGAAGCACCTTACTTGGCGACGGCGGTGAAAACAGGGACGCGCATCTTGGTGGACGACGGACGCATTGAGTTGCTGACCCTGCAAACCGATGGCGAACGAGTGACCTGCCGTGTCGTGCGCGGCGGACTTGTTAAAGAGCACAAAGGCATCAACATCCCCGGCGCCAAACTTGCCGTGCCCATCCTCAGCGAAGAGGACTTGGCGGATTTGCGCAACGGCTTGCATGCAGGCGCCGATTTCATCGCCTTGTCCTTCGTTCGGTCGGCAGAAGACATTGAGTTGCTGCGCAACGCCATTCAGGCTCATGGGGCGGATGTGCCCATCATCGCCAAACTGGAACGCCCTGAAGCCTTAGAGCGGCTCAACGAAATTTTGAAAGCCGCCGACGGCGTGATGGTGGCGCGGGGCGATTTAGGCGTGGAGTTGCCGCCAGAAGAAGTGCCGCTGGCGCAAAAACGCATCATCGCCGAAGCCAACCGCCAATTCGTCCCGGTCATCACGGCGACGCAAATGTTGGAAAGCATGGTGGACTCGCCCCGACCCACACGGGCGGAAGCGTCGGATGTCGCCAATGCTGTCTTGGATGGCAGCGATGCGTTGATGCTTTCGGGCGAGACAGCTGTCGGCAAGTATCCCGTAGAAGCCGTGACGATGATGCACCGCATCATTTGCGCCGCTGAAACACCGTCGTTGCAGCAAAAACCCGTTTACGAAGGACGGGGCGAGGGGGAAGAAAGTATCGCCCACGCCGTCAGTGACGCTGCCTGTTTGGCGGCTGCCGATGTGGGGGCGAAAGCCATCGTCGTCTTCACGCAAACGGGATCAACGGCGTTGTTCGTCAGCAAACGCCGCCCTGTCGCTCCCATCATCGCTTTCACGCCCGATGAACGGGTTCAGCGACGATTGAGTTTGCTGTGGGGCGTCATGCCTCATTGTTTGCCCTTCACCGACAGCACCGACGAACTCATTCGCTTGATGGACGAACGATTGGAAGCGGAAGGGATTGCCCGAAAAGGCGATATCGTCGTCATCGTCGCTGGCATCCCGCTTTCGGCGCGAGGGCGAGCCAACTTCCTCAAAGTCCACATCGTCGGCACCAGCGAATGAAAGGAGGCGAAGTGATGGGTTGGTGGCGTTGGACGACGCCATTGATGGTCGCTGCCTTGCTGTCTGCATGGCGATGCGTCCCGTCGCAAACGGACAAAGTGGCGTTGGGGCGCACCCTTTTCTTGCGCCACTGCGCTGCCTGTCACGGCGAGCAAGGCAAGGGTGACGGACCGTTGGCGAAACTCATTGTCCCGTCCGTGCCCGATTTGACGGAAGGCATCTTCAAACTCCGCTCCACGCCGTCGGGCACTTTGCCGACGGACGACGATTTGCGTCGGGTCATCGGTGAGGGCATTCCCGCCACTCCGATGTTCGGCGTCAAGGATTTGCTGTCCGAGGAGGAGTTGGACGCTTTGGTCGCTTTCACCAAATCGTTGGTTCCCAAGTTTCGCACGGAAGGCGCCGGCAAACCCATCGCCATCAACCCGATGCCGCCATCGCCAGAATTGCTGGCGTTGGGTCGGCAAGTTTATGCCAAGTTCCAATGCAGTGCCTGTCACGGATCGCAAGGCGATGGCAACGGACCGCTGGCGAAAACTTTGCGAGATAGCAAGGGTCGCCCCGTTCGCATCCTGAGTTTGCGGGATACCCGCAACTACAAAAACGGCTACACACCCGCCGACATCTATCGGACGCTGATGACAGGGATGGACGGGACGCCAATGCCTTCCTTTGAGGGTGCGATGAGCGAGCGGGAAGGGTGGGCGATTGCCCACTTCGTCCACTCGCTCATCACCAACAACCCGCCGCCGAGACGGGAAGGCACTGCCATCAAAGTGGCTGTTGCGAGCACCGCCACAAACTCGCAAGGTGACAGTTGCCAAGATGCGTCGTCTCTCTGGCTCCCGTTGCAAAGCACTTGGGGACGAACGGGGAAACCTGACGCCTTGCAAGTGCAAGCCATACTGACAGGGCGACAGTTGCTCTTGCGGCTTGTTTGGGACGACCCGACGCCCAACGAAGGAGCGCCACGCCCTGACGGTGTTGCCGTGCAGTGTCCCGAAGATTTGGCGAAGCCGTTGCCCTCGCTCTTTTGGGGCGACCCGCAGGCGCCTGTGCGGGTGTGGCGTTGGATGGCGGGACGAGGGGGCGAAGTCTTGCAAGTGACAGGCGTCAGGACGATGCGCCGTCAATCAACGCCCTTTGAGGCGAAGGGGCAATGGCAGCAAGGGCAATGGAGTGTCGTGATGAAAATCCCCCTGCCTGATGGCGTTCAACGGCTACCGATGGCTTTTTCCGTTTGGGATGGTGGAAGCGGTGACGAAGGAGAGCGGCGGATGATGACAGGTTGGCATTGGCTGGTCGTTGAAGCCCGTTGAAACCGCCGCAGAAAAGGGCGTATCCTTTCGCCGTCAAGCCTCATAATTGTGCTGGTGATGAACCGATGCTTTTCAAGTCGTCAGCGGAGTTGGAAACCCAAAAGCGGGAACTGCCCGACTTGCAGTCGGAGCGACCGGAACATCCTATCGCCCTGACACGCGTCGGCGTGGCGAATTTTCGTTTCCCTGTCACGCTGCGACGCAAGGGCGAAATGCTGCGCACTTTCGTCACCATTGAAGCCGCCGTCAATTTGCCGTCGGACCAACGAGGCGCTCATATGAGCCGCTTCGCCGAAGAAATCGTGCGGGCGTTTTCCCTGCCGATGGAGGCAGCGCTCTTTGAGGAGTTGGCGGAGCGGCTCGCCAACGAACTTTTGGACGCCCACGATTACGCCCACCATTGCACGGTCACACTGGAAGCGGAATCCCATGTGGACGGACACCCTTACAGGTTGTTCGCCAGTTTCAACACCGCCACGCAACAGCGGATTTTAGGCGTGGAGGTGCATGGGGCTCTGGCGTGCCCTTGCGCGATGGCGATGACGGGCGGGCTTTCCCACAACCAGCGAGGTCGGCTGCGGATTGAGTTGCAAACCAACGGCTATCACATCCCTGCCGAAGAATTGGTCGCTATCGCCGAAAATGCCTTTTCTACGCCCGTGCGCCTGCTGCTCAAGCGCCCGCAGGAGAAAGCCATCGTGGAAGCAATGCACCGTAACCCGAAATTTGTGGAAGATGTCGTCCGCGATTGCGTCATCGCCTTGAAAGAGCGTTACCAAGGCGTTTGGGCGCGGGTGCGATGCGACTCCTTTGAAAGCATCCATCCCTACGATGTCTTCGCCGAGTGGGAGGGGCAGTTGTAGCCAACCGATCAAAGCGCAGGGGGTGTCCTGAATGGGTTGGCTCAAAAACTTCTTCAAACGCATCGTCGTAGAAGCCGTGACAGAAGTGTTGGAGCCACGCCTTCGGACAATCGTTCAAGAGGAGTTCGTTCGGTTAGAACCGCACCTTCGGGCAATGGTGCGGGAAGAGATGCGTGTCGCTTTTGAGCAAGAGTGGGAGCCGCGCCTTCGGATGATGGTGCGGGAAGAAATGCGCGTCGCCTTTGAGCAGGAATTTGAGCCGCGCCTTCGGGCGATGGTGCGGGAAGAGATGCGTGTCGCTTTTGAGCAAGAGTGGGAGCCGCGCCTTCGGATGATGGTGCAAGAGGAGTTCGCTCGTTTAGAACCACACCTTCGGGTGGCAGTGCACGAGGAAATGCATGCCACTTTTGAGCAGGAATTTGAGCCGCGCCTTCGGGCAATCGTTCAAGAGGAGTTCGTTCGGTTAGAACCGCGCCTTCGGGTGATGCTGGGGGAGGAGTTCGTTCGGTTAGAGCCTCTCATTCGGGCAATCGTGCGGGAGGAATTGAGGGCAGCGATGGAAGAGGAATGGGTGCCTCGCTTGCAGGCGACTTGGCGAGAGGACATCAACCGAATGCAAGACCGCTTCAATACCCGCTTTGATTCCGTTCAGGGGCGGTTGGACAATTTGGCAGAGATGATGCTGCATGCGACGGTGCAAGTTCGGGAGATGGGTGAATTGGCGGAATTGGTGCGGTCACTTCGTTCGGAGGTAGAGCGCATCAAAGCCCACATCGGCTTGACTTGACAGGAGGCGAAGGGTGATGCCACGCATCAAACTGGCGCGCACCGAGTTCATTGACGCAGGGCACTACATCCCCGGTCATCCCAAATGCGGTCGCCCGCATGGGCACACCTACCGCATAGATGTCACCATTGAGCAGCAACTGGAAAGCGACATGCTGTTGGAGTTCGGCGAATTCAAGCGACGGGTCTGGGATGTTTTGGCGAGGTATGACCATGTGATGCTCAACGAGGTCATGGACGCCGTGCCGACGGTGGAGAACATCGCCATTGAGTTGCATCGGGAACTGAAAAAGGTGTTGCCCGACTTCAAGGTGACGGTGCGGGTCTATGAGGGCGTCCGTAAGTGGGCGGAATATGGCGACGAGTGACAAATTGCTGTCGGAGAGGTGAGGGGCGATGACGCTGGCGTTGCCGAAGTTTTGCGAGGGCTTCATCGTTCCTCGGCGGGCATTTGAACCCGCCTACATGGAAACCTACCGCAGCGGGCGCATTTGGGAAAAGGTGGAAATCGCCCGCGAGATGCTGAAGCGATGCCGCGTTTGCCCCCGCAACTGTGATGTCAACCGATGGCAGGGCGAATTGGGCACTTGCGCTTCAGGGCGCTATGCCGAGGTCGCCAGTTACTTCCCCCACTTCGGCGAGGAAGATTGCCTTCGTGGCTGGCGAGGCAGCGGGACGATCTTCTTCACCCATTGCAACCTCAAGTGTGTCTTTTGCCTGCCTCCCGATGCCCTTGTCGCCACCGAGCAAGGGCTTCAAGCCATCAAGGACATTTTTGCGATGGGTGAAGACGAGCAAATTTGGCATGGTGGCTTTGTGCGCTTTTTGGACGGCAGGGTGCGGGTGTTCGTGCGGGAAGGGCACTTGGCGCCTGTCACCAAAGCCTTCAAGCATTTCTTTGCGGGTAAGTTAGTTCGCCTCAAACCCTACAATTGCCCACCCTTGCTTTTGACTCCCAACCACGAAGTTTTTGTCTCGCATCCTTCAGAGCCTCACCGCTTTTTCAAAGTTCGCGCCGATGGCGTGGAGAAAGGTCACTACCTTGTCGTGCCCAAGCGAACCCTCGGTGGTGAGGAAGTCGTCTTGGATGTCGCTGCCCTCTTGGAGACTCTTGAGGGACAAGCAAGGGCATCTGTCTGGCGGCGCCATCTTGGCGAGGAACTGGCAGAACTTTTTGCACTTTCCCGAACATCGCAAGAGTTGGCATCGCTCACTGGCTACCATCCTGCTCACCTCCGCAAACTCCGGGGGCAATGGCGCAAGGGATTGCTGGTCGTGACCAATGGGAGGGCATCCTCCAACATCGTCCGAGAAGACGGCAGGGTTCGCATAAAAGGTGAACATCGTCCCGGCATCCCAGCGCAAATCCCGCTGGACGAGCGCCTCGCTCGGCTTTTGGGCATCTATTGCGCTGAAGGGCATGTGACCTTTAACAAACATCGGCGGAACGCTGCCCGTCTCGTCTTCTCTTTCGGGCACAAGGAGATATCCCTCGCTCGCCGCACGGCGCATTTGCTGAAGGAACTGTTCGGCGTTGAGCCCAAAAAGCGATGGCGTCAGACGACCGTCACGGTGGAAGTCGGCAAAACATCCCTCGCTTTATTTTTCGCTGCCTTGTGTGGGCGGAACGCCAAAGAAAAGCGAGTGCCTGCCGCCCTATTGAAAGTCAAGCCCGATATCGCTTTGGCTTTCCTTCAAGGGCTCGTGGAAGGTGATGGTTGCGACAGGGGCGACCATTACGCTGTCAGCACTGTCTCCGAATCGCTGGCGATGGGGTTGTTTGAGTTGGGTTTGCGGTTGGGCACCTTGCCTTCTTTCTTCCGCTGGCAGCCATCGCCGACGAAAGAGTTGGAAGGACGAACGGTTCGCCAATCTCCCCTTTTCTTCGTGAAGTTTGCAAAAGACGCACGGCGAAGGACGAAGTGGAAGGATGCGGGCGCTTACTTCCTCGTCCCCGTGCACAAAGTGGAGTGGCTGCCTTATGAGGGTTGGGTTTACAACTTGGAGGTGGGTGATCCCGACCACTCCTACTTGGCGCCCTTTGTGGCGGTGGCGAACTGTCAAAACTTTGACATCTCCCGAATGGGCATCGGCGGGCGTCCCGTCACGCCCGAAGAGTTGGCGGACATCATGCTTTACTTGCAAGACCTCGGCTGTCACAACATCAACTTCGTTACCCCCGAACATGTCGTCCCCCAAATCATGGAAGCCATCCCCATCGCCATTGAAAAGGGCTTGCGCCTGCCCATCGTCTACAACACCAGCGCCTACGACAGCCTTGAGAGCCTTCAGTTGATGGAGGGCATCGTGGACATCTACATGCCCGACTTCAAGTATTGGGACGCTGCCAAAGCGAAGCGTTACCTGAAGGCGGAAGACTATCCTGAAGTGGCACGGCAGACGATCAAGGAAATGCATCGGCAAGTAGGCGATTTGGTCTTTGACGAAAACGGGTTGGCACTACGGGGTTTACTGGTGCGCCACCTGATTATGCCCGGCGCTTTGGACGACACGCGGGAGATTTTGCGCTGGATTGCCACCGAGTTGGGCACGAACACCTATGTCAACCTGATGGACCAATACCACCCCGCCGGCTTAGTCAGCAAAGACCGTTACCCCGAAATCAACCGCCGCATCACCGCCGAAGAGTATGAGCGCGCCCTTGCGGACGCCCGCGAGTTTGGGCTTTGGCGGCTGGACTACCGCTGGCGCCGCTTCGTCGCCCTCTGGTGACCTTTGCCAAAGCGCTTATTCAAGCGCGACGCAAATGAAGCCCACCTGAAACGAAGCACATTTGCCCCCTATGTTTGCCCCTCGTTTGTGGCTATCAAAGCGTTCCCCATTTATCGCCGACAACTATTTGACCTGCTGCCGTAATGCCCCGAAAATTGCAAAGCGATTTTGGCGGGGACGGTGCTGGTGTGCCCCTCGGGTTGCAAACCCGATGGCGGAACGCAAAGCGTTCCGACTGGGTTCAATTCCCAGCCCCGCCTGAACGACCCAATCCCAAGTCAAGGAGGTGCATCTGTAATGGCGAAACTGCACATCCGCATCACCTATTGCGTGCCATGCGGGCATCAACCCCACGCCATTCAACTTGCCACCCAACTGCTGGGCGATTACGGGATGAAGTTCAACCGCGACATGGAACTGACCCTTGTGCCCGTAGACAAGGGCGAGTTTGATGTGTTCGTCAACGGCGAGAAGGTTTTCTCCCGCCACGAAGCCCAGCGGTTACCGACCGCCGACGACATCAAGCAAGCCATTGAGCAACGGTTGGCTACCGTCAGTTAAACCATTTGCGACCCATGGAAGCGTGCAAGAGGGCAGGCGCAAACATTTACCGTAAAAGGAGGCGATGGTGATGCGTTGGTTTGTTTTAGGCGTTGTAGCGTTGGCGGTTTTGGTTTCCCTCGCCGCCGGCGCTTTGGCGGATGACGCTTGCCATTGTGGCGGTCAAAAGTCCGAAAAGAGTGCGACGACAAGGACATTAACGACCCGCTTCACATACAAGGCTGTTGTGCCCGAATTGCCTGCGGGCACAAAGGCGCTGGATTTGTGGCTGCCCATCCCGTCCGATAGCCAATGGCAAACGGTTCGGGATGTCCAAGTGAGCAGCCCTTACCCTTATCGCATCACGCAAGAACAAAAGTTCGGCAACCGCATGGTCTATGTCCGCGCCGAAAACCCGCAAGCGCCCATGACGGTTATCGTCAGTTTCGTCGTGGAGCGGAAGGAAGTGAAAGTGTTGGCGGATGGTGGACAAGGCAAAGATTGCTCTTGCTCGGATCGGTGCAATTGCGCCCACTGTCGTGCCGATAAAGCGCTTCGGCAACTTTCGTCCCAACCCGAGACTCTCGTGCCTGTCGGCGGGCGCTTTTTGACGATTGCGACGGAAATGACGCAGGGCAAGCAAGCGAAGTTGGAGAAAATTCGGGCACTCTTTGAACATGTCGTCGCCACGATGCAATACGACTACAAGCGCGAATCGCCCAAATTGGGCGAGGGCGATGTCGCCTTCGTCTGCGACTTCCGCAAGGGCAACTGCTCCGACCTGCATTCCTACCTGATTTCGCTGGCACGAAGTTTGGGCATTCCTGCCTACCTTGAGTATGGCTTCCCGATTGTGGGCATTCCAATTCCCGACCCGTTGCCGAAGGAGGGCAAAATTGGTGGCTATCACTGCTGGACTTGGGTTTACGACGAACGAGTCGGTTGGTTTGCCGTTGATGCGTCCGATGCCCGCCGATGGTTGGACGCCAACCGACCCGAAGTCAAGGACTTTTTGTTCGGCAACTTGGTGCTGGAGCGCAGCGCCGTCGCCGTCAGTCGTGGGCGCGACATCGTTTTGAACCCGCCACAAAAGGGCAAGCCCCTCAACTACTTCATCTACCCCTACGCCGAAGCGGACGGGCAATCGGTCAAGGTCAACTGGGAGTTGACCTATCAGTTGCTGCCATGAAATGAGGGATGCAGGGCGAAGGGGGGACGAGAAGCGATGCGTTGGTGGTGTGGGATGGCGGTTGTATCGCTGGTAGCGCTGTTGGCAGGGAGCGCGATGGCAGACCCATCCCTGCAAGACTTGCAACGGCAAATTGACGAGTTGCGCAAAATTGTCAAGGAGCAGCAGCAAGAGATTGAGCGGCTGCGGGCACAACTCAAACAAGCAGCCCCGCAAACGCCCCAAGCCAATGTCACCGCCCCATCGGGCGAACGGCTCAACTTCTACGGCTTCCTTCGGTTGGACAGCATCTTTGACAGCGGTCTGACCAACAACGCCCAAACACCCTTTTGGGTTCTTTCGCCCAGCAACCCCAACAAGCGTCGGACGGGCAACCAGCAACTGACGATTCATCCCCGCCTGACGCGCATCGGCATCAACTTCATTGCACCACCCAATTTGGTCAAGGGTTGGGATGTGACGGGCAAGTTTGAGATGGACTGGCAAAACGCACAAGGCGTCACGCCCGAATCCCGCCCATTGCCCCGCATCCGTCACGCTTACTTGCAATTGCAGCGAGGCAATTACCGTTTGCTGCTGGGTCAAACTTGGGATTTGATTTCGCCCCTCTTTCCATCGCCCAACGACGACACGCTGATGTGGAATGCGGGCAACTTGGGCGACCGACGGGCGCAAATTCGCCTCAGTTACGAACCCAAAGACAAGCCGTTGCATTGGGCGTTGGCGTTGGGCTTGACAAGCGCGGTGGATGGCAAAGACTTGGACAATAACGGCGTTCGGGACGGTGAAGACAGCGGGTTGCCCAATGTGCAAGGGCGGTTGGCGTGGAAGTTTAAAGACGGTGAAGTGGGCTTGTGGGCGCACCACGCTTGGGAGCGTGTCACTAACCCCGTTGCCGGTCAAACTCGCTTCACCAGCCAAAGCATCGGTTTTGATTGGCAATGGCAACTGTCACCGAAGTGGAACTTGCGGGGCGAACTTTGGACGGGGCGCAACTTAAGCGACTTTCGCGGCGGGATTGGGCAAGGCGTCAACCGAGCGACAGGCGCAGAAATCCGCAGCAAAGGTGGCTGGTTGGAGTTGGGTTGGCAATATTCGCCCAAGCAACGCCTTGCCTTCGGTTACACGGTGGACGACCCGAAGGATGCCGATGTGCCCGCAGGTGGTCGGACGAAAAACTTCGCTTGGTATTTGCACCACCGTTGGCGGCTCAGCGGCAATGTGGAAGTCGCCGTCAACTACCTGTTCTGGACGACGAATTGGCAAGGGCAAGCGACAGGCATTGACCACCGCCTCAACGCCTTCGTGCAGCACAATTTCTGACACCACCCAACGCCTCGGGAGCAAACCAACCTCGCCGCCAGCGACCCTTCCTTTTGCTTCGCTGGCGGTTCGTTTTTCGGGGGTGGTTTGCGTGCCCAAATACATCGGCGTCTACACGACGGCGTGCTTAACGCGCAAGCAGTTAGAGAACTTGGTGCGTCAACTGCTGACAGCGGACGGTGAAGTCCGTTGCGAGAAGGCTTACGCCAGCACGACAGCGGGACAACTCATCTGCATCTTTGAGGCAGCCAGCAAGGAAGCGATGGACGCCTTCCAAAAGCAGCAGGGCTTGGTGCCCGAACACCTTTGGCGGATTGACTTGGAGAGCCGAGACGGCGAAATGGCGAATGTTTAAAGTCGCCCGACTCCCCTCACCGTCCCTCGCCTCGCATCCCGTTTCATGCTGCCAAACTTTTTGTCGGCTCAAAGTCACCGTTGAGGAGGTTCGTCCATGCGGGTGCCGTTGTCTTGGCTCAGGGAATTTGTGCCGACAGAAGCGGAAGTCAGCGAACTCGTTCACACCTTGGAGATGGCGGGCTTGGGCGTAGAAGGTGTTGAGATGGTGGACGGAGATGTCGTGTTGGATTTGGAGGTCACGCCCAATCGGGGCGATTGGCTTTCGGTCTACGGAGTTGCCCGTGAACTTTCGGCGATGTTGGGCTTGCCCTTAAAGCCGTTGGAGTTTTCCGTCCCTGAAAGCGACCCGCCCATCACGGCGCTAACTTCCGTCACGGTGGAAGCGCCTGATTTGTGCCCTCGCTATTCGGCGCGGTTGGTGCTGGGCGTGAAGGTGGACGAAAGTCCGTCGTGGCTCAAGCGGAAGTTGGAGTCGTGCGGCATTCGCCCGATCAACAACATCGTGGACATCACCAACTTCGTCCTTTTGGAACTGGGTCAACCCTTGCATGCCTTTGACTTTGACACCCTGAAGGGGCAGCGCATCGTCGTGCGGCGGGCGAGGGCGGGCGAGGTGATTTACACGCTGGATGAAGTTCGGCGTCAACTGGACAGTGAGATGCTGGTCATCGCCGATGCTGAGCGTCCCGTCGCCTTGGCGGGCATCATGGGCGGGTTGGAGACGGCGATCTCGCCCTTCACGACAAATGTCCTGATTGAGTCGGCGCACTTCAACCCGACCAGCATCCGACGCACTTCCAAGCGCTTGGGGCTCAAAACGGAGTCGTCCTATCGCTTTGAGCGTTGGGTTGACCCCAACGGGACGGTGCGGGCAGCCGACCGAGCCGCCGCCTTGATGGCGGAAATTGCTGGTGGCAAGGTTTGTCAAGGTGTCCTTGATGTCTACCCCCTTCGGTTCACACCCGCCCAAGTTTCGGTGCGTGCAGAGTGTGTCCGAAAACTTTTGGGCGTTGATTTGAGCGTTGAGGAAATAGCGGCATTGCTGCGGCGGCTTCAGTTGGAAGTTGTCGTGGATGGTGACACTGTTCATTGTCTCGTGCCGACTTTCCGCCATGACATCCGCCGTGAAGCCGACTTGATTGAAGAAGTTGCCCGCCTTTACGGTTACGACCGCATCCCGATGAGGTTGCCAAAAGGGCTTGCGCCCAAAGCAGGCGAAAGCGAACGGCGCAAGGCAGAAAACGCCGTCAAAGCCTTCCTGACGCGTTTGGGACTGCGGGAAGTGGTGACGCTCAGTTTGACGAACCCGTCGGCACAAGAGGCATGGGGCATCAACGCCACCTCATCGTCCCTCGTCCCACGCCCTTCGCCCCACGACGATGCCCTACGGCTGCGCAACCCCCTGACACAAGACCACACCATCGCCCGCACGGCGTTGCTGCCGTCACTTCTTTCTGTCGTCGCCCACAACTTTCGCAACGGCGTTCGGGATGTTTGGGTCTTTGAGTTGGGCAAAGTGTATCGGAAGGGAAAAGTCGGCGACATGGCGAGCACCGAACCCCGTCGGCTTGCTATCGCCATCACGGGCAACGCCTTTCCCGTCCGATGGAACTTGCCGACGGAAACGGGGCAAGCGGACTTTTACGCCCTAAAGGGCATCATAGAGCGCCTTTTGGATTGGCTGGGCATAGAGGCGCACTTTGAGCGGGGCGAGCATCCGACCCTTCATCCCTACCGCACCGCCATTGTCAAGGTAGGCGATGAAATCGTCGGCATTTTGGGCGAAGTCCATCCGCATTGGCGGGAGGTCAATGACTTGCCGCAACCCGTTTTCGCCGCCGAGTTGGATTTTGAGGTGTTGATGGCGAGGGCAAGATGGCAACGCACTTATCGCCCCTTGCCTAAGTTCCCTGCGACACAACGGGACATCGCCGTCGTAATGCCAGAAGACATGGAGGCAGGGCAGGTGCTGGAACTTATCCGACGGGTGGGCGGCGATTTGTTGGAGCAAGTGACGGTCTTTGACGAGTATCGCAGAGCACCTGTGCCCGAAGGTTTCCGCAGCGTCGGCTTCACCTTGACTTTGCGCGCTCACGGACGAACTTTGAGCAGTGAGGAAGCCGATGCCATCGTCCAATGGGTCAAAGAAGCGTTGCGGGAGGAATTGGGCTTGACGACAAGAGGTTGATGCCCAACGCCGACGGTGGTGGCGTGCTATCCTTTGTGCCGACGACGCAAAGGAGGGACAAAAGAATGCCGACCGTTCCGACGACTTCCGCCAAGGCGGCACGGCAGGACAAAAAGAAGGGCGAAAAGGCTTGGATTGAGACGGACTACTGTTCAGGTTGCGAGGCGTGCGTGGATATCTGTCCCGTTGACTGCATCCTGACCGTCCAGCGCCCCATCGCTCCGCCTTGGTATAACGAGAAGGTGTGCGTCATTGATGTGGCGAGATGCACAGGTTGTCGGTTGTGCTGGGAGATTTGCCCGTGGGATTGCATCGTCATGGTCAGCCAAGACGAAGTGGAAGAAGTGCTCCCCCTCGCCGCTGCCCAACGGACAAAACAAGGGACAGAAACCGTCGCAGCAGGTGAAACTGTTTCGTGAGCGAGCAAGGGCAGTTTTCGTCGTCGGCTTATTAACGACGCAGGTGCACGAAGTGCCTGCGTCGTTTATTTTTGAGGCTGCGCCGCTGTCGGTCACTTGCTGCGGTTGACGATGAAAGCCATTTCCGTTGCGGCGAATAGCCGCGCCAACAGAAGGTTGGAGGGAGCGTCGGGTTGCTCCTCCTTCGTTGGAGTGGCTATGAGCCACGACGCACAAAACCTGTCCCATAACTTTCCGAACGCCCTCGGAAGACGATGACAAGAGGCTTTGACCTTCGGCATAATGTTGCCGAAGCCAGTGCGATATTGGGGGACACGGGACAGGGGACACGGGACAAGAGATTAGGAGGGAACGACTCATGCGATGGCGTGGCTTTTGGTTGCTTGCCTTGCTAACGCTTTTGGGGGGATGGGCGACAGCCATCAGTCAAAGTGACATCCTGCCGCCCAGCAAAATCCGACCAGGCATGAAGGGTTATGGGTTGAGTGTCTTTCGGGGCACGGAGATTGAGCGTTTTCCCGTCACTGTCTTGGGCGTTTTGGAGCGGGCGGATTTTGATTTTGACGCCATCTTGATCCGCATAGATGGCGGGACAGTCGTTCGGCGCAAATCGGGCGTGATTGCTGGCATGAGCGGTAGCCCCATCTTCATCAACGGGAAATTGGTCGGTGCGATTGCCTTCGGTTGGGGCTTTCCGAAAGAGCCGATTTGTGGCGTCACGCCCATCACGGCGATGCTGGCGTGCACTGACCCACAACGCTTCCCATCGCCTCGTTTGACCAGTGGTGTGTTGCGCCCGAAGGGTTCTCCGATTGTCGTTCATGGTCGGAGCGTCCATCGGGTTTGGTTGGCGACAAACTTGCGGGAGGCAGAAAAACTTCGTCGGACCCTTCGTCCCGATGAAGGGTTGCTTGTTCCTGTGGCGACGCCGTTGTTGGTTCGGGGCGTTCCACGCTCGTTGCTCCCGTTGGTGCAGCGGCTGTTAGAGCCTTACAACTTCGTCGTGCTGGAGGGTGCGGGTGGTTCGTCCAACTTGCCCGTCAAAGATGCGCCAATTCGTCCCGGCAGCGCTTTAGGGGTGCAATTGGTGGGCGGCGATGTTAACTTCACCGCCATCGGGACGGTCACTTGGGTGGAGGGCGAGCGTTTCTGGGCATTCGGGCATCCGATGATGAGTTTGGGCAAAGTGGAACTACCCGTCACCAGCGCCTACATCTTGGACATCTTTCCCGCCTACGATTTCTCGTTCAAGTTGGGTGTCGATCTGAAGGAGCGAGGACGGTTGACCCAAGACCGCACCTTCGCCGTCGCAGGTGATTTAGGCAAGGTGGCGGAGAGGGTGCCGATGCAGGTGCAAATGGTCAACTACGCCCAACGATTGCAGCGGGCGTATCAGTTGAAGTTGGTGCAGCATCGGGAATTGTTGCCCTTGGGGGCTTACCTTAGCCTTTTGGGTGCCCTCTTCACCAATGTCAGCCCGACGGAAGAAGGTTGCACTTACATGCGCTTGCAGGTGGAAGCAAGAGGGTTTGAGCCCATCGTGCGGGAAAACTGGTATCCCAACGAAGGGGGCGGCATGTTCGGTGGGTTGTTGTTCATTATCTTGGGCGGCGCCCGAACTTCGCCCTTGGCGGAGTTAGCGGACATCTTGGAAGCGACGACCAATAACCGTTTCGGCGAGGTGAAGTTCACCCATCTTTCCGCCGAGTTAGCCTTCTATCCGCAGCGACGGACGGCATGGATTGACCGCGTGACCGCCCGAAAAACGCGCGTCAAGCCGGGCGAAAAAGTCCCCGTCTCCCTTCGGTTGAAGGGCTGGGGCGGGTTTGAGCGGACGATGACGGTGGAGTTGGAAGTGCCCGCTAACGCCCGACCAGGCAGGATGCGCTTTTTAGTCGGTGGTGGGTTGATGGGCGAGATGGTGCGCCAACAATCAGGCTATCGTCGTCCTCGCCCCCGCTCCCTGTCGGACCTGTGGCAGCAACTGCAAGATGTCTACGCCAACAATGAAGTCCTCATCGCCACCAACCCGCTCACTTCGGGCGTGGAGATTTCCGGCAAGCGATGGGAAAGTTTGCCCGCAGCGACGATGGAAGCCTTGATGAACATGGGCTCCAGCGACATCGTGCCCATCCGCGATTATCGGGAGAAACGCTTTGCCTTTGACCGCATCTTGACGGGTTTAGCGTCCATCACCCTGACCGTTGAAACGGACGAGCGAGAAAAGGAAACGCCTGCCCGCCCACCCATGATGGAGCCTGGACCGCCGCCTCCGTCTGGTCCGACCGGTGGCGAGCCGTCACCGAGCAACCCTGGCAGCGAGGGCGAAGAAGAGGTTGCCCAATGGCTGAACCGATGGCAAACCCGCTTATCCCTAATCCCTCTTGCTCGCCAGTGGCAAGACCCGATAGAGCGGGCGTGGTGGGAAATTCAACGGGCGCGCTGGAAGTGGCAGGAAGAAGAGTCCTTGCCCGATTGGTGGCGCACCATCCGAGCCTTGCAGCGGGAAGAGAAAATGGACAAGGAGCAACCGCCCCAACCGCCCGATTGGGAAGAAGTCCGTCGCTTATCTCCCGAAGCCGCCGAACAAAAAGGTCAACCGCCTTCTCAACCGCCCAGCCAACCGACGCCGACAGGGCAACGCACCCAACCCCTCGCCCGCCAACCCAAAGTTTGGGTGTTGGAAAAGGGCGACGATTGGCTGAAGGGCAAACTGGACGGCACTATCGTCGCCACCGATGGCACCGTCACCTTGGGTTATCACGCCCGCACCCTCTTTGACCCCAACGAAACCATCGGCGCTTTTTGCCTTCTGCCCGCATCCGATGGAGCGGTCATCGTCGGGACGATTGGACCTGCGCGAGTTCTGCGGGTGGATGGACAAGGCAAACGCACTGTCTTGGCAGAAGTGCCTGAAGAAGCCGTCGTGACGGCGTTGGCGTGGGCGGATGACGGCGCTTTGTGGTTTGCGACAGCCCCCAAAGGGTTGGTCTTTCGGTTGCCCAAAGACGCCGACAAACCCCAACGCCTCGCCCAACTTTCGGCGACCGTCTGGGCAATCGCTTTTGCCAAAGACGGAACGGCGGTTTTGGCGACAGGACCAGAAGGCAAGGTTTGGTCATTGACCGCCGACAAACCTGAACCTCGCTTGCTCCTTTCCTTGCCCGAACGCCACGCCATCGCCCTCGCCAAAGCCCCCGATGGCTCGCTTTACATCGGGACGAACCCGCGCGGGAAAGTCTATCGGCTCAGTCCTGACGGGTCGGTCACACCCATCTTTGAAGCCCCCCAAAATCCTGTCCAAGCGCTGGCGGTGGATAGCAAAGGCAACTTGTTCGTCGGCACCAGCGGTTCGGCGATTGTCTACCTCGTCCAGCCCGATGGGCGATGGCGGGAGGTGCGCCGCTTCAACCCTGAGCGCCACATCATGGCGATGTTCCCCGACGGCGACGGCATTTTGGTGGCGACGGGTTCGCCAGGCAAACTTTACCGCTTGACCGCTGACGGCGTTGCCACTTGGCTTTACGATAGCGAGCAGTCGCACCTTCTCTCGGTGGCGTGCCATCAGCAGGCTTTTTACACCATCCCTTCTGGTTCGGGCGAGGTCGTCGTGTTGGAGCGCAACCGAGAAGGCATTTACCAATCTCCCATCTTGGATGCCCAACAAATCGCCCGATGGGGCGTCTTGCGCTTTCATGCCGACATCCCTGAAGGGGCGCAGTTGATTATCCAGTCAAGGTCGGGCAATACGGCTTACCCTGACGAAACTTGGAGTGATTGGACACCTGGCTTTGTCGCTTCAGGGCAAGTCGTCCAAAGCCCGACTGCCCGCTACCTGCAACTGCGGTTGATTCTGCGCGCCAGCAAAGACGGCAAAGCGCCCGTCGTTCGGCGCGTTTCCCTCGTCTACTTCCCCAAAAACCAACCGCCCAAAGTGACTGTGCAAGAGCCCAGCAATGGCGCCATCGTCTCGGGTAAAGTGACTATCCGCTGGCGAGGTGAAGACCCCGACCGTGACCGACTGACCTATGAAGTTTTCCTGTCGCGGGATGGCGGAAGAACTTGGGAACGCTTGTCCGAGGGTGCGACACCGACACCCTCCAAACCTGCTGAACCTGCCAAAAACGAACCCGCCAAAACAGAGCCCGTGAAAGGCGATGAACCGCAACAACCTGAAAAGCCCCAACCTTCCTTGCAACCTTCACCGCCTTCGCCTTCTGCCCCCTCGTCGGCAGCCACGACGGCTTCCAGCCAAACTTGGGATACGACGAAGTTGCCCGACGGGACTTACTGGCTGAAAATCGTCGCCAGTGACCGCCTCGCCAACCCTGACGACCCACAAACGGCGGAGCAAATCGTCGGTCCCATCCTTGTGGATAACACGCCACCGATGATTTCCGTGGCTGGGGTGAAGCGGGACGGCCATCGGTTGCTGGTGCCCTGCTACGACAACACCTTCGTCGCCAGCGCCGAATACCGCGCCGAAGGCGGCGAATGGATGGCTGCCACCTGCGAAGACGGCATCTTTGATGAGCCTTACGAACTCGTCATCGTGGACTTGAGCAAATTGCCCGCCAACGCCAAAGCGATAGAGGTGCGGGTGCGAGACGGTGCTGGCAACGAGCGAACGGAGAAAATCCCGCTGACAAAGTGACGACGAAGGCTTAAAAACAGCGCTGAGGAGGAATGGGTCGTGGCACGACAAAGCCAGAGGTCAAGGGAGGGCGAGACTCCCGCCCAGCCAAAGAAAAGAGAAACATCGGGCTCGGCATTGCCCATCCGCGTCTGCGTCGTCGGATGTTGTGGGCGGATGGGACAAGAAGTGGCGAAAGCCGTCTTGCGCCATCCCCGCCTTCAGTTGGTGGCGGGCGTGGATGTCCGCCATGTCGGTGAAGATGTCGGGGCGTTGCTGTTGGGGCAACCTGTCGGCGTGGCAGTGCAGGACGATTTGGCGAAAGCCCTTCAGGAAAGCGGGGCGCAAGTCGCCGTTGACTTTACCCATCCTTCCGTCGTCCTTGACAATGTGCGAACTTGCTTGCAAAAAGGTGTCGCCGCTGTCGTCGGGACGACGGGATGGACGGCGGAGAAAATCGTCCAAGTAGACCGATGGGCAAAACGCCGTCAAATCCCTGTCGTCATCGCCCCTAATTTCGCCATCGGCGCTGTCTTGATGATGAAGTTCGCCGCCGAAGCCGCCCGATACTTTGAGCGGGTGGAAATCATTGAGTTGCACCACGATGGCAAAGCCGATGCGCCATCAGGGACGGCACTTCGGACGGCAGAGTTAATTCGGCAGGCGCGCCGTGAACCTTTCCCGCCACCAAAGGTCACTCAACCTGAAGTGCTCATCGGGGGCGTGTTGGGCGGAGAGATGGACGGCATTCGCATCCATAGCGTCCGACTGCCCGGGTTGGTGGCGCATCAAGAAGTGTTGCTGGGAATGGCAGGACAAGTCCTCACCATCCGCCACGATGCCCTCAGCCGAGAAGCCTTCGTGCCCGGCGTTTTGTTGGCGATAGAACGAGTGCTTCAGTTACCGCCCGGCGTCACTTACGGGCTGGAGAACCTGCTCTGACGGTTCACCTTCAGGCATTTCGTCAGGCATGCTTGTGCCCCGCAAGACACCAACGCGAAGGAGACGCGGTTGGGGGGCGTAAGTGTCAATGCTGATGAGTTCCCGTTCGGTGACGACGCCCTTTTCCACCCGCCACCGCCACACGGTCACCCGATAGCCGATGCTGCCTTTGTCTACCAGTTGCTTTCCCTTTGGTGGCAAAGAGGCGTCAGGGATTTGCTTTTCGGTGACCGTTCCAAACCGCTCTACCCGCCGCACGAGGCGATATTCCCGTCCTTCCTTTCGCTTGCCCAAAACGAGGATGGTCAACCGCCCTCCTTGAACGAAGGTGCGAAGGTAAAGGGGCGTCGGGAAGGGATTTTGCAAGCGCAAATCCAGTTTGCCGAAATCCACCGTCGCATCCAGTCCAGGAGGCAAGTAACCGACGGGGCGGCTGTGGCGATGGCGCTGGAGGACTTTCATCCCTGCCTTTAATGCGGCGTTGTAAAGGGTGCCCGCCACTTGACAAACACCACCACCGAAATCTTGTGTGAAGCGCCCCCTCACCAACACGCGGGCAATGCGAAAGCCACGACGGCGCGTTCGCGGACCGACGAGTTCGTTGAAGGAAATTGTCTCACCGGGCGGGATGAAGACATGGTCAAGGCGCTGGGCAGCAAGGCGAATGTTGTGGCTGCGGTTGACTTCTCGCACCTTGAAGAAGGTCGTCGCTTCCCCGACAACACCGTCAATGGCAGCGAGTTGCTCTGTCGTCACCTCAGGGCGCTCCCGTCGCACGATGAGAGGCAAAATCCACCATTGTCCCTTCGCCAAATACTGCTGCCAATCCCGCAAGGTCGCAGGAATGTCCAATCGCTGACCATCCTGCGACGGGATAATGCGGACTTGACCTCTTTCCCACAGAACCCATGCCCGTTGTGCTGGTCGGTTCAAACGATGGGCGAGACGATAGAGCGTTTCCCTCACCACCCGCTCGTTCCGTCGCCATCGCAGGACAATCGTCTTTCCGTTACCAGAGGCGTCCAAAAGTTCTCGCCAACTGTCAAGGGGCGAGGGACGCCGACCGATTTGGTAGGCATCCTGCAAGGTGGCTTCCACATCGGGCGTAATGCCCAACTGCTCAGCGGTGGCGGTTTGAACAGGGATTTGCCCGATGACCAAACGGACGGGTTCGTGTTGCCATCGGGCAACGGCAAATTGCAAGCGCTGACGGGCGAGGGCAATGGGTAGGTCGCCAACGGACACTTGATGACGGGACGAAGAAACGACGATACCTTTTGCCAATCGGTCAGACCGCTGCCATGCCCAGAAAACTCCTCCCGCCCCTAACAAGCCGACGAAGATGCCACCAAGACTTCCGACGGCGAACCAAAACAGCCAAGAGCGTTTCATGACCGCCACCGTTTTGTTAGACAGCCTGACCCACCGAACCGCCATTTGCTCTTCCGCCTGTCTTTACGATCGGCGCCAACGCGTCCCTTGAGGCGTGTCTTCTAAGACGATGCCGAAATCGCCCAAGCGGGAGCGGATGAGGTCGGCAAGGTCAAAGAGTTTGCGCTGGCGCAACTGCTGGCGGATCTCTACGAGCAACTGCAGCAAGTTTTCACTGAGGGCATCGTCCAACCGCTGTGGTGCTTCCAACTCGGCGAGGTCAAAGCCCAACAGGTTAAGCAAACTGGTCAACCGCTCCCGCAGAGCAAGCAAGGCTTCCTTTTCGGCAGCCGAAGGCGGCTCTTTGGCGGTGACGCCAGTGACCAAGGCGGCGCCGACCATGCGGAAGAGGTAGCCGATGGCTTCAGCGGTGTTCAAGTCATCGTCCATCGCCGCATAAAAAAGCCGCGTCCCTTCACGAACGACTTCCCACAGTTGTTCCGTTCGCTTTTGGGCTGCGTCCGTCGCCTCCCCCGTCGGAAGCGCCAGCCGGTTTTTAATCGCTTCCAGCGCCATTCGGATGCGGTTGAGGCTGGCTTTTGCCCCTTCGGCGCGCTCTTCGGTGTAGTCCAGCGGCGAGCGGTAATGGGTGGACAAGAAAAGCAACCTTAGGGCGTTTTTGCCGTGCCGCTTGAGGGCGTCTCTTAGGGTCACGAAGTTGCCCAAACTCTTGCTCATCTTCTCGCCGCCCACCGTCAAAACGCCCGAATGCATCCAATGGGTCACGATGGGCTTGATGCCTGTCAGGGCTTGGGACTGGGCGATTTCGTTTTCGTGGTGCGGGAAGACCAAATCGTTGGCGCCGCCGTGAAGGTCAAAAGGCGCACCAAGATACTTCAGCGACATGACGGAGCACTCAATGTGCCAACCCGGTCGCCCGAAACCCCAAGGGCTTTCCCAAAACGGTTCGCCACCCTTGGCAGCTTTCCAGAGGGCAAAGTCCATCGGGTCATCCTTGTCCTCGTCGGGCTCCACGCGAGCACCTGCTATCAGTTCCTCCCGCGTCTGACCTGAAAGCAGACCGTAGTCGTGAAATGCGCTCTCATAACGGCTGACATCAAAGTAGACATCGCCGCCCCTTGCGTAGGCGAACCCTTTGTCCAGCAAAGTTTGGATAGCAGAGATGATGTCGGGAATGTGCTCGGTGACTTTGGGCATCAAATGAGGGCGAAGCAAGCCCAGAGTGCGGCAATCTTCTTCGGCTTCGGCGATGAAGCGTTCGGCGACCTCTTTCGCCGAAATGCCCAACTCATTGGCTTTGCGGATGATTTTGTCGTCAATGTCCGTCCAATTTTGGACATGGACAACTTGCCAACCCTTGTGCTCCAAGTAACGGCGCAAGACATCAAAGGCGACGAAGGTGCGGGCGTGACCGACATGCATGCTATCGTAAGGCGTCAAGCCGCAGACATAAAGGTGCACGACACCCGCCTCGCGGGTTTGCAACGGCTCTTTTTGGCGGGTTCGGGTGTTGTAAAGGCGCAAGGGGGCATCCATCTTGCCCTGACCTCCTTTAAGGCGCTTCCTCTCTTCCGTCCCTCGTCCTTCGTCCCGCGTCCCGTTTTTTTTCCTTGCGGCGGGTTCGTTTTGGGTGTTCCTTGGGCTGAACGCCAAACATCCTTTGGAGCGCTGCGATGGCTTGTTCCCGCAAGTAACTGATATAGGTGACCGAGTAGCCCAACAACCTTGCGATTTCCGTCAGGCTCATGTCTTCCCAGAAAAGCAACTCAATAACTTTGCGCTGCAGTTCGGGCAGTTTGCTCAAGGCGGTGTGAAGCAAGTAGCGTCGTTCGGCATCCACAAGGCTTTCGTCTACCGCCAAGCGCTCCAACTCCACCGTCCCTTCGTCGTCGGCTTCGTCGCTAACGGTTTCGTCCAAAGATAGGACGCGAAAAGTTTGTTCTGTCTCCAAAACTCGTTGGACGACTTCGGGTTTCAAACCCGTCGCTTTCACCAGTTCCTCCGCCGTCGGCTCTCGGTGCAGTTGTTGCTGCAACTCGTTACGGGCGCGCTCCACTTTGATGCGGGCTTCCTGCAGCCATGCCGGCTCGGCAATGAGTTTGCCTTGGTCGCGCAGGTAGTGACTGATTTCGCCTTTGATGTGGTGCCAAGCGTAGGTGGCGAATTTGACGCCCACATCGGGGTCGTAATTATCCACCGCCTTGATCAGTCCGATGAGTGCCCACTGGACGAGGTCTTCCAATGGCTCGCCCGTGTGCAAAAACTGACGGGCGATATGTTCCGCCAGCGGGCGGTAGGTGGTGATAAGTTCTTCCCGCAGCCGCTCATCCCTTGTCTGACGGTAAAGGCGAAACTTTTCTCGCTCCGTCAAGGCAGCCTTGTCCTCCCATGTTCCGTCCCGCGCCCTGCCTCCCTCGTCTCGCCAACAGCGTGTAGACACTTTGCCACCTTCTCCATCTCTCTGTCACCTTCCCTTGAGGGCGTTCGGAAAGGGAGGGCGAGGCTCCTGCCGAGCCGAAAATTTTGGCAATTCGGCAGGTCGGAGGAATAGGCTTACCAAGAGGTTCGCCCTCCCATTGACTCAATTTCCGAACACACTCCCTTCCCTCGTCCCGCGTTCCTCGCCCCGTTTTTCAGCACTCCCTTGCGCTAAAGTTGTGGGCGACCCGACCGAAGGCATCCATGGGGAGGTGACCCAGATGGTCTGGTGGCTGTTGATGGCGTCGTTTGCCTTGATGGGGAACGGAGGGGAAACGCCATCGCCTCGTCCGCCCAAAGTGGGCGAACCCGCTCCCGCCTTTGAAGCCGTCAACCAAGATGGCAAGCCTGTCAAGTTAAGCGACTTCAAGGGCAAGTGGGTCATCTTGGCGTTTTTCGTCAAAGCCAAGACACCCGGCTGAACGATCCAAATGCAATCGCTGCGGGACGCAGCGAACGAACTGGCGAAACTTAACGCCGTCGTCTTAGGCATCAGCGTGGACACCGTTCAAACGCAAAAGGAGTTTTGCGCCGAGCAAAAGTTGCCCTTTTCGCTTTTAGCCGACCCAGAGGGCAAAATCGCCAAAATGTTCGGTGTCTTCAACGAAGAACGCAAACTGGCAAAACGGGTCACTTTCCTCATTGACCCCAAAGGCGTCATCCGCGCCATTGACGAGAAAGTCAATGTCCGAACGCACGGGCAAGACCTCCTCAAGCGCCTGAAGGAGTTGCAAAGGGAAAGCGAAAAGCCTAACCCCTAAAGGGCTGTCGGGCAACCCCTGCATGGACGGACTTGTGAGAGGGTTTCTAAGATGGTCGGATGGTTGCGTAAGTTGTTGGGTGAGCGTCCGCCCAAAGACATCCTGACGGGGCATGCTGATGGTGTGCAAGCCGTCGCTTTTTCCCCTGATGGAGCGTTGTTGGCATCGGGCAGCCGCGACCAGACGGCGCGGCTCTGGCGGCTCGCTGACGGTCAACTCTTGCACTTGTTGCAGGGACACCGAGATTGGGTCAAGTCGGTTGCCTTCTCGCCTGATGGGCGATGGTTGGCGACAGGCAGTGGCGACAAAACTGTGCGGTTGTGGGAGGTGACGACAGGACAACTTGTGCGAACCTTGACGGGACATACCGACTGGGTAAACGCCGTCCTCTTTTTGCCGCTCTCGCCCTTCCTGATCTCTGCTGGCGCTGACCGAGCCGTTCGGATTTGGCGCCTCAGCGATGGCGAACAGGTGGGCACGATCGGTCGTTATCGCAGCCCCGTGATGGCTTTAGCGTGTTCGCCCGATGGACGGTTGGTGGCGACAGCCACTTACGATGGGCAAGTCACTCTCTGGCGAATGGGCAGTCAAGAGGCCCTCGCCACGATGGAACACGACGACTGGGTGCGAGGTGTTGCCTTCTCACCTGACGGGCAATGGTTAGCGACCGCCAGTTGGGATCGCACGATCAAAATTTGGCGGGTCAGCGATGGGACATTACATCGCACTTTTCGTAGTCAAGACAACTTGCCTTTGCACTTGGCGTTCTCGCCCGATGGCAACCTGTTGGCGTCGGCAAATTACGACGGCACGGTGCGCCTTTGGCGATTTAGCGATGGCACGCTTTTGCAGTTGTTGCAGGGGCATCGGGAAACGGTCTTATGCGTGGCGTTTTCGCCCGATGGCAAAGTCTTGGCATCGGGCAGCCGTGACAAAACGGTGCGGCTGTGGCGGTTAGAAGGGAAGGAGGCGAAGGGATGACGGTGACGGAAGTGTTACAAGTGGGACGCACGCCGCACTTTGTGTTGCGGCGGCGGTGGCGGTTGGCGTTGATTGGTGTGGGGAGCATCGCTCAAAGCGCTCACTTGCCAGCATATCGCAAAGGACAGCAGATGGGTCTGCCAATAGAAGTCATCGCTGCCGCTGATGTGGAAGAGCGACGGCGAGAACAAGCCCGTCGGCTCTGGGGCATCCCTGCTGTCTACGCCGATTTTCGGGAGATGCTGGAGAAAGAGCGCCCTGATGTCGTGGACATCACTTTGCATTGGGAGCGCCATGCCGATGCAAAACTTGCTGCCGTCCAAGCCGCCGCTGAGCAAGGATGTCACATCTTGCTGCAAAAGCCGATGGCAGCCACCTTAGAGCAATGCATAGCGATGGTGGAAGCGGCGAAGGGGGCGGGTGTTTTGTTGGCGGTCAATCAAAATGCCCGCTTTGCCCCGACTTTCTTTGCCGCCCGCCGCCTCACGGAAGCGGGGGCAATCGGCAAGCCCTTCGCTTTGCTGCTTCGTTCCGATTTCCCTAACCGCTACGCGACGATGGTGCACGATTTTTGCGTCCACACGATGGACTTGCTGCGGTGGTTGATGGGTGAGACACCGACGATAGAAGCAGCGATGGCGCAGCATGATGAGCGTTTCCGATGGTGCGTCACCTTCCTCGCCCGCTATCCCAGCGGTGCGGTCGCCACTGCCATTGACACCACTTGCACGCCCTACGCAAAGGGTTGGCGATGCGAATTGCACGGAACGGAAGGCAGTTTGATAGGGACGGAACGCTACGACGACGCCGTGACGATGGAGCCGCCAAAGTTGCATTGGGTCAGCGAGCGAGGGGAAATCGTGTTGCGTGGTGCTTACCGCTATGTGCCCGACGCTTTTTTGTGGGCGCTGGGCGATTTGCTGGAAGCCGCCGAGCAAGGGCGAAACCCTTTGTGCAGCGGTGAGGACAATTTGCAAACGATGCGGCTACTTTTTGAAGCGGAGCGAATTCTCGCTCAAAAACTCGGAAAATCGTTGGCTTGACCCATGGCGACAAAGGGCGAAAAAGCGATGGAGCGGATGAACGCGCTTTATCGGTTGGGTTGGTATTTGTGCCGTTGGTGGGCGAGGTCATGGTGTGACTTGCGAGTGGACGGAGCAGACCGTTTGCCCAAAGAGGGCGGTGTCCTTATTGCCTCTACGCACACGGCGACATTAGACCCTGTCATTTTGGGCTGTGCTTTTTCCCGTCCTTTGACTTTCATGGCGAAAGAGGAGTTGTTTCGCTTCCCGCCCATTGCCGCTTTCCTTCGGGTGCTGGGCGCTTTTCCTGTCCGACGGGGTGCGCCTGACCGACGGGCGTTGCGCAAGGCGTTGCACTTACTGCGCCTTGGTCGTTGTGTCGTCATTTTCCCTGAAGGCACGCGCAACCCGACACCGACTTTGCGCCCGCCTGAGTTAGGCGTGGCGATGTTGGCAGCATGGAGCCAAGCCCCAGTTTTGCCCGTAGCGATCATGGGCAGCGAACGGTTGATGCCCAAAGGACGCTGGTTTCCCCGCCCAACGCCGTTGCGCGTGCGGGTCGGGATGCCCTTGCGTTTTGCGGGTGATGGGCGACGGGACGCTTTAGCCGACTTCGCTTGGCAAGTTTTGGCGGCGCTGGCAGACTTGTCGGGGCGACACCTCCCTGCCACGAAGACGATACTTTCGTCCAACAAGTGAGTCACCAAGCAAAGGGGGAACGAGGCGTGTCGCGTTGGGTTTGGTTGTTCGGGGTTCTTGTCAGCCTCACTCCGATGGCTTTGGGGCAGGAAAGCACCTCATCACCCGCCTCTGTCGGGCGGTGGGTGCTGGAAGATTTTGAGCAAGGCACGGGCAAATGGTTTGTGGAGGCAAAACGCCAAAGAGGCGACGGCTTGCCATTGGCGCAACTGGAACTGTCCCGCCTGACGCCCACAGAGACAGGGCGCTATGCGGGACTGTTTTTGTGGCGGCGGGCTGAAGAGGGTGATACGGCGCGCTTCCTCTTTCCTTTGGACGGCGCCGCATTGAGCGCCCGCAAAGCGACAGGTTTAACTTTCGTTTGGTGTGGCGACGGCAGCACCGCCACTGTCACCTTCACCTTGATTGCCGAGCGACAAGGTTCTGAGCGGGCGTTTCAAGTCACTTTGCCCTTACCCAACGGGTGGGAAACGGAACGGCTCAATTGGGATGCTTTTAAGGATGCCGAAGGGACGCCCGCAACCGTCTTCGTCCGCTATTTGACTGCCTTGCGCATAGAGCGGGAGGGACCTTTTCCGCCCTTCTTCTTCGTCTTGGATGATTTGGCAGCGGAAACGCCGTCGCCCGTCCCTTCTGCGGTCTCCGTTCGTGCCGTCGTGGATTTCGGGCAAGAGCAAGGGACGACTTTGCTGCGTTGGGGTGCCCATTGGGATGCGGCGGCGCTTGCCTTGCTGCGGGATGGCACCGCCCGCAAACGCATCGCCGATTTGCGATTGGGCATCGCTCGCATCGTGACCAACGAGGGGCAACAGCGCGACTTTGAGTCGGGCATCCGCGAGATGTTTTCTTGGGCGCAACAGGTGCGACGGTTGGACATGGTGCCGATGGTGACCTTGACCCCCTTGAAACCCGAAGACTTACCGACAGGGGCATTTCAACAACAAGCACAGGTTTTTGCCCAGCGGCTTTCGGAGCAAGTGCGGCTCTTTGAAGTCTTCCATCGCCCCTCTGAACCGCCGTTGAATTTGCGCCCTGAAGTCATCGCCATCTATTTTGCTTCCTTGCAAGAAGCCGTCAAACGGATCGTGCCCAACGCCCAAGTGGGCGGATGGGGAGAGGGAGCGGCGTGGCGGTCGCGCTTGACCACTTTGTTTGCCCAATCACCTCGTCCCGATTTTTTGACCCTGCACTTTTACGGCTCCCACACCGCCAGCACGAACAACGACGAATTGATTCGGGCGGCACGCGAAACGGTCAGCGCCGACTTGCCCGATCAAGTGCCGCTCAACCGCTTGGACGAATGGCTGCGGCGGCTCTATCCGCCCTCGGGTGTTCCCTTGATCGTCAGCGAATGTGCCCTCAATGCTGCCCGCACGAAAGAGGGGCATCCTGCCGATGAACGGGTCGGGACACCTTTCCAGATGGCATGGTTAACGACCCTTTTTGCTTCCTTAGCGGGCAAGGCGGAAGCATTGGTGCATTATCGCTTGGTGGGTTCAGGTTGGGGCTTACTGGACGAGCGAGGAGAACCTCAACCTGCCTACTGGGCAGTTTGGGCATGCAACACCTACTTTCCGACGGGCACGACTTTGGTCGCTGCCGCCAGCAACTACGCTCCGTGCTTGCTGTTGGCAGGGCGAACGGCAACGGCTGGCAATGTCCTGCTGATTAACACCGCCCCAGTGGGCATAGAAGTCGCCTTGGAAGCCATCGTCGGCAAGCCCGTGCGCTCGGTGCGGGTGCGCCTGTTGCGGGAGCGGGAAGCGCCCACTTATGCCGAAAATAAACCAGAGAATCTCGTTCGGGTGGCGCTTCCGCCTTATGGGGTGGGTGTGGTGCAATTCGTTTGGTGATTGCGGCATAATAGCCATCGGCGTTTTAAGGTCAAGGGAGGTGGGCGCCGATGGCGCAAGCGCCAGCACCGACAAAAGTCAGCCCTTTGTGGCGTTGCCCTGAATGCGGTCACATCTTTACCCCTCAACCTACGACCATCCGTTGTCCTCAATGCGGTGAGAACCTTCGCAAGTGCCGCTATTGTCAATACGCCGACACCGCCACTTGGGAATGCACCAATCCCCGCATCCGTTACACCTACGGCGATGAGTTGGGACGCTTTCGGATTCCTGAACCCGACCATGTTTGGGCGTGCCCAGAAAACCGTCCCGCCCTTGCGCCCAACCCTTGGCAACTTTTCGTCGCCAACCCGCTGCTGCGGGCGCTGGGATGGGGCGCTGGCGTTGCGGTCGGTTTGCTTTTGCTGTTCCGCTTCGCCATCCTTCCTTGGGTGCGGGGACCAGAGGTGCCTGAATCGGCGTTGCTGATGGGACAAGCCGTCGTTCCCTCACAAGTCATGCTGGGCGAACCGATTCGCTTGACGGTCACCTTATGGAACAACGAACAAGCCCCCGTCCATCAGTGGCTTTTAGTGTTGGAGGGCAGCCTCGTCGGGAACTCCGAAACCCCTCAAATCACTCCTATGCCCATCACTCCTGTAGAGCGGATGAAAGACCGCCTGCGGGTTTTCTTGCCCGGCTCAGCGCCAGGGCAAGGGATGACCGTTGAGTTGGTTTTTCAGCCGCAGGAGATGAAGCGCTGGGTTTACACCCTGAGGCTGGATGCTTACGGCTATTTAGGAGTCCCACCGCAACTGACCGCCTATCGGGTCTTCATCACACCCAGCCGAAAAGTGCAAGTGCAAGTGCGTTAGCGCCCCTTTCGTCGGCGCATCCGCCAAAGGAGATACAGCCCCAAAGCGATGGCGACATCGGTATCGGTGGACAGACGAAGGTAATGCGCTCCCGCATGACCACAGGCGCCTTGACACGCCCTCAGGAAGGTCGTCAACCGCTCTTGGTAGGTGTGCCGCACGCCTTCAGGGTCAACGGAGAACTTTTGGGCTGCTTCCATGTCCTCAAAGGTCGTCGGGTTTTGGAAGGGAAAGTGCAGTTCGTCAGGGTCAAGGAGATGGAAGACCAACACATCGTGCCCCCGCTGATGCAAGTAGTGCAGCGCTTTCGCCAAAGCACCATCATCGTCCAGCAAATCGGAGAGGAGCACGAGCAAGGAGCGGCGTTTCAACCGCGCCGCTAATTCCTCCGTCACCCGCCGCAAATGCGTTTGCCCTTCCGCTTTCACTTGCCCCAAGGCTTCCAAGAGGACCGACAAATGGTTCGCTGCCCGTCGGGCAGGGAGGAAGGTGCGCAATCGGTCGGCAAAAATCGCCAGACCCACTGCATCGCCTTGCCGCAAAACGAGGTAAGCCAGCAACGCCGCTAACTGGACGGCGTAATCCAACTTGCTGATGCCGTTGCCGGCGTATGCCATAGAGCCGCTAACATCCACCAGCAAATAGCAGCGCAAGTTGGTCTCTTGCTCAAACTGGCGGACAAACAAGCGATCCAGTTTCGCCAGCGCCTTAAAGTCCAAGTAACGCAGGTCGTCGCCGGGAAAGTAAGGGCGATGTTCGGCGAACTCTACGGAGAAACCGCGAAAAGGGCTTTTATGCCGCCCTGTCAATGTCCCTTCCACGGCGCGTCGGGCGGTGACTTCCACCCGCCCTAATTTGGGCAAAGTCTCTTTCAAGAACTGCCACAGCCTCTCGCTCATCGGGAGTCATCCTTTTGGGCTTTTTGTCAATGCGCCACGAAGTGGCGCAAGGTCTCTGCGATTTCAGGTCGGATAAGTTCGGCTGGCGGCATTTCGCCGTTGCGCAACATCCTTCGCAGCGCCGTCATGCTGATGTTGCGGCGCTCTTTTGGATGCCCACAAGTTTTCTCCGTCGCCAAGCAACCGCACCGATCGCAATAGAAGGCTGCCGTTACTTTCAAGATGGTGATGCCCAAATCGGGCAGTTCGTCAAAGATGCGATGGGCGGCGTAAGGGTCGTAGTAGTTGCCGACGCCCGCATGGTCTCGCCCGACGATGAAATGGGTGCAACCGTAGTTTTTGCGGAAGAGGGCATGAAAGACGGCTTCCCTCGGTCCGCCATACCGCATCCAAGTCGTGATGCCCGAAAGCAACACGCGGTCGGCAGGATAAAACTGTCGCACCAAGACTTCGTAGGCTGCCATGATTGCCTCTGTCGGGAAGTCATCGCCTTTTTTGGTGCCCATGATGGGTTGAATGAGCAAACCGTCGCAAAACTCCAAAGCGCACCGCTGCAAATATTCGTGAGCGCGATGGGGCGCATTGCGCGTCTGAAATCCGACAACCGTTTGCCAACCCATCCGCTCAAAATACGCCCGCGTCTGGCTTGGCGTCATCTCCCACTGTCGGTAAGGGTTTTCTGGCGGCTGCAAGAGCGTCACTTCACCGCCCAAATACCAGTCAGGTTCGCCCAGCACTCGTGCGACGCCGGGATGCTTTTCGTCGTCGGTGCCGAAAACCTCCTTGACCAACCATCGTTTGTCAGGGCGAAAGACATCATGCCTTTGGACTGTTGCGATAGGTTGCCCGCGTTGGTCGGTCAAGGCGACTTCTTTAGCGGCTTTTACCTTGTCCAAGAACTCGTCGGGCACAGGGCACAAAATGGGCATTGACCAAACTTCGCCCGACGGCAGCCGTAAGTCGTCCACGACGCTCCTAAGTTGCTCAAAAGTCATGAAACCCGTCAAAGGGCTGAAAGCGCCGATGGCAATTTTTTCGGCATCCCAGAGAGTGTCTCGGTCGGTCGGCAAAGCAGGTAAAGAAGCCGCCCGTCGTTGTTCTTCCGCTGCCGCTTCTGGCGGCACCATCCGATTGACCAAAACGCCACCGTGAGGGAGAGACGGCATGGGCAACACCTCGCTGAAAGTTGTGTCCTCAGTTCATCTTTGGCTGGCTCATAGTCTGACACAAAGCACCTGATGCCTCATTCGTTCCGTGCCGAACTCAACGGCGCATCAGGGAGACCAACGCCCCGACGGCTCGCTCCAAGGTATCGTTGAGGATGCGATGGTCAAAATGGACGGCTTGTTGCATCTCCCACGCCGCTTTAGCGAGGCGGCGGGCGATGGCTTCGGGCGGGTCAGCCCCTCGCACTTCCATGCGCCGTCGCAACTCGTCCAAGGAAGGCGGCTCTATGAAAATCAAGACGGCATCGGGACATTGGCGTTTGACTGCCAAAGCCCCTTGCACATCCAAGACCAAGACGACATCGTAGCCTTGCTGTCGCAGTCGGTCTACTTCGGCGCGGGGAGAGCCGTAGAAGTTGCCGTAAACTTCCGCCCATTCCAAAAAAGCCCCTTGCGCCTTCATCCATTCAAACTCTTCGGGCGAGACGAAGTGATAGTCCTGCCCTGCCACTTCCCCAGGGCGAGGCGGGCGGGTCGTGTAGGTGACAGCCCGCCGCAAGTGGGGCAACCGCTTTAAGGCTTCGGCGACGAGCGTCCCTTTCCCGACGCCCGAAGGTCCTGAAACGACAAATAGGCGTCCTTGCCGTTGCGATGGCTCCATTCACCGACCCCCTCCTTGCCCTAAGGATGCCACGCTCAACGGCTTTTGCTTCAGGGCGATGCAATAATTGCGACGGTGACAGGGAATGAGGGCGTCAGTGCGGAGGCGTTGGCATCGGGTGCAAGCCTTTTGGCGAGATGCTTGGCTGCTTTTGCGCCAGTTTCGCCTTTCCCTTTTGGCGTTCCTTGTCTTGACCCTTTGGGGCGCTTGCTGGCTTTGGCTCTTTTATCGTCCCAAGCGGTTGGATTTTGGAGAGGCTGTCTATGCCACGCTGATGCTCATCTTTCTGAACCCGACGCTGGAGTTTCCCCGTTCGTCGTTGGTGCGTCCTGTCTTTTTCGTCGTGCCCATCATCGGCGTCGGCATCTTTACGGAAGCGGTCATTCGCTTCGGCATCTTGCTGTTTGTGAAAAGTTACCGAGAGGAGGAGTGGCAACGGGTGATGGCGAGCACTTATTCGGGTCACATCATCGTCGTCGGCATCGGGCGGGTCGGTTATCGGGCGGCGCAAGAGTTGTTGCGGTTGGGAGAAGAAGTCGTCGCCATCACCCTCGTGAGCGACGACAACGCTCATTTAGTCCGCCAACTGCGGTCGCAGGGGATGCCAGTGATTACCGACGATGCCCGCCGCCCCGATGTCCTGCGGGACGCCCAGATAGAGCGTGCTCGCTGCCTGATCGTGTGCACGGGCAATGACTTGACGAACTTGGAAATCGCCTTAGCGGCACGGGAGTTGAACCCGAAGGTGCGCATTGCCCTTCGGCTGTTCAGCGACGCTTTGGCGGAGCGGGCGGAAAAGTTTTTGGGCGTTCAAGTGGCGGTGTCCACTTCTGCCATCGCAGCGCCGGCATTGGTGGCGGCGGCGATGCGCCACTTTGTCGCTCACGCCTTTTATGTCGGCGAGCACCTTTTCCATGTCGCCGAATGGACGGTGGACGAAAACAACCATTGGCGAAACAGGAGGGTCGGTGATTTGGAGCGACAAGGAGTCTCCGTCGTCTTGCTGCGACGCCCTGACGGGACGCTTCTTTTCCATCCCAGCGAGAGCGAATTGATGAGCGTCGGCGACACCCTCGTCGTCATCGGTCCTCCCGACATCGTGGCGGCGTTGGCATCAGGTGGGACGGAGGAGCGGTAGCCAAGCCTTTACGGGTGTCGCACCAGCCAAAAGAGCAACCCTGAAAGCAGCAACCCATTGAGCAATGTCAGGAACAAAAGCCACCCTTGAACACTTCGCAAGCGTTGATGGGCTTGTGTTAGGGCGCGCTCGGTTGCTTCCAACTTGTCCAACAAAAGCGACGCCGTTTGTTGCCATTCGTCCCTTGTGGGCGTCTTTTCCAAGCGGGTTTCCAAGAGGGTGATGTCTTGTTTGGTCGGCAAGCGGGCGATGGCATCTGTCAGTTTCGCCTCCAAGCGGGCGACATCGTCTTTTGTGGGGGCATTTTCCCACCGCCCATCCAAGCGGGCGACTTCCAATTTCGTCGCCGCATTGATGAGCAAGGTGTCCACTTTGCCGATGAGCCGCTCCACCATCTCCCGATGGGCGCAGTCCATCAACCGTTCTTCCAACCGCAGCAACTCTTGTTTGGTAGCGACTTGACCTGCCAGTTGACTGACTTGCTGCCAGAGCCGTTCAAGCCACTCCATTTCCTGCAAAGCGATCACCCCTTTGACAGTGCCCAATTTCTTTTCGGCAGGACTTGAAGGCAACTATACAAGCCCTGCCCGAAGCAGGTCTTGCACATCTACCATTCCGATGGGGCGATGGTGCTCGTCCACGACGGGCAGGTCATCAATTTGGTGGGCTTGCATCAATCGCAAGGCTTCCGCCGCGAGGGCGTCGGGATGAATGACTTTTGGCGTTTTGGTCATGACTTCGGTGACGGGAGCATGGAAGAGGGAGACATCGCGCAAAAGGGACCGACGCAAATCGCCATCCGTGACGATGCCGCATAACTTGCCGTCGTCGTCCACGACGACACAGGCGCCAGCCCGCGCTTTGGTGATGGCAGCAAAAGCAGCCTTCGTCGGCTCGCTGACATGGATGATGGCTAAGCGCTCGCCAGTGCGCATGACATCTTTAACGCGCAAGAGCAATCTTCGTCCCAACGCGCCAGCGGGATGCAAACGGGCGAAATCGTCGGGAGTGAACCGACGGACGGTCATCGCCGCCAAAGCCAACGCATCGCCCATCGCCAACATGGCGGCGGTGCTGGCGGTGGGAGCAAGGTTGAAAGGGCAAGCCTCTCGCTCCACCGAGACATCCAAAACGACATCAGCGGCTTTCGCCAGAGTGGATTGAAGGTTGCCTGTCATCACGATGAGGGGCACTCCCAACCGCTTCAAGGCAGGCAAAATGGTCACCAGTTCGTCCGTCTCGCCACTGTAGGTGAGCATCAAAACGACATCCCGCGCCGTCACCGCACCCAGATCACCGTGAACGCCTTCAGCAGGGTGCAAAAAGAGGGCGGGCGTGCCCGTGCTGGAGAGGGTGGCAGCAATCTTTTTGCCGATGGCGCCAGACTTGCCCATGCCCGTGACGACGACATGCCCTTGACAATGGACGAGGAGATGGACTGCCCGCACAAAGGCTTCGTTGAGGCGCTCGGAAAGCCGTGCGATGGCTTGCGCCTCCAACCGCAACACTTCCTTCGCCAGTTGCATCAAGTTGTCGTAGGAGGTTGGATGGTTTTGCATTTTGCGATGACACCTCGCTTTGGAAGAGGGTAACACGGGACAGAAGACAGCGGCATCAGGGACGCCAAAATGTTGGACAGCCGTGAGAGGAAGGAGGCAACGGAGAATGCGGTTTGGGATCATCGTTTTCCCTGGCAGCAATTGTGACCGAGACTGTCACCATGTCGTCACCAAAGTGCTTGGGTTAAAGGCGGAGTTTGTTTGGCACGAAGAGCGGGATTTGAGCCGCTTTGATGTCGTGGTTTTGCCTGGCGGCTTCTCTTACGGCGACTATTTGCGGGTCGGTGCCATCGCCCGCTTCTCTCCCGTCATGGATGCCGTCAAAGAGTTTGCCGACCGAGGCGGTTTGGTCATCGGCATCTGTAACGGCTTCCAAATCCTTGTGGAAGCAGGTCTGTTGCCGGGCGCTTTGTTGCGCAACCGTTCCTTGCACTTTATCTGCAAGTTCGTCCACCTGCGCGTGGAAAACGCCGAAACGCCCTTTACCCACAGGTATCGCAAAGGGCAAGTCATCCGCATCCCCATAGCACATGGCGACGGGCGTTACTATTGCGACGAAGAGACGCTGGCAAAGTTGGAACGGCATGGGCAAATCGTTTTTCGCTACTGCACTCCCGACGGTCAAGTCACCGACGAGGCAAACCCTAACGGGTCTATCGCCAACATCGCTGGCATCGTCAATGAGCGCGGGAATGTGCTGGGCATGATGCCTCACCCTGAGCGGGCATCGGAAGCCCTCCTCGGCTCAACCGACGGACTGCTTTTGTGGCAATCCCTCCTTTCGGCAGTTGCGGTGCGGTGAAGCAGCGCGCCATGATGGCGAACGCCTCTGAGGGCAGGACGAAAGAAGGGAAAGGAGGGCTGTGCGATGAAGGTTGGTGTCGTCGGGAGTGGCTTTGTCGGCAGCACGACGGCTTATGCGATGACCCTGATGGGCGTGGCAAGTGAGTTGGTGCTCCTTGACTTAGACCGACGGCTCGCTGACGCCCATGCCCAAGACATCCTTCACGCCACACCTTTTGCCCATCCCGTCACTATCCGCATGGGCGATTACCCTGATTTGCATGGGGCGGCGATTGTCGTCATCGCCGCAGGCGTCGCCCAGCGTCCTGGCGAAACGCGGCTGCAACTTTTAGACCGCAACGCTCAAGTCTTTCGGGATATCATCCCGCAAATCGCTCGCTATGCCCCCAACGCCATCTTGCTCATCGCCACTAACCCCGTAGATGTGATGACGCAGGTGGCGACACGCCTTTCGGGTTTGCCCCCCGAACGGGTTATCGGCTCTGGGACGATTTTGGACACCGCCCGGTTTCGCGCTTTGTTGGGGGAATACTTAGGCGTTTCGCCCCATTCCATCCATGCGTATGTCGTCGGCGAGCATGGCGATTCGGAGGTGCTGTGTTGGTCCAATGCGATGGTGGGTGGAGTGCCGTTGCTCAAATTTGCCGAGCAGATTGGGCGTCCGTTGCCCGAAGAGATGCGGCAGCGCATTGACGAAGGCGTGCGCCGCGCCGCTTACCGCATCATAGAAGGCAAGGGTGCTACTTACTTCGGCATCGGCGCCGCCTTAGCCCGCTTGGCGCGCGCCATCCTGCACGACGAACGAGCCCTCTTTACCGTGTCCATCCTCAACGACGAGGTGGAAGGCGTCAAAGAAGTCGCTCTGTCGCTCCCCCGCATCATCGGACGAACGGGCGTCGTCGCCACCTTGCGACCGCCCTTAAGCGACGAGGAGCGGGATGGGTTGCGCCGCAGCGCCGAAATCCTCAAACAAGCGGCGACACAAATCGGCTATTGACCTCTGCCGTCGGGCAGCAATTGCACTTTCAACGCCCTGCCTTCCCGCATCAACTGCAAAGCATCCCCGTAGCCTTCAAGGGGCAGTTGATGCGTCGTCAAGGCGCTGACATTCAACCGCCCCGAACGCAGCAATTCAATCGCCGCAGGCATTTCGCGGTTGAGGGAGAAACTGCCGACGAGCATCAGTTCGCGGCGATAGATGACGAAGGGAGCGATGGAGACAGCCGCTTCCATCGGGCAGACACCAAATTGCAGAAAACGCCCTCCTGCCCGCACCCAACGCAAGCCGAAAGCCACTGCCTGTGGATTGCCACTGGCTTCAATGACCAGCGAGAAGCCGCCGGGGGCGATATCGCTACCGTTCTCCTCCAATTCATCGGGCATCAATGCCCATGTCGCTCCGACTTTTTTCGCCGCTTCTTTGCGGGCGGCGAAGCCATCCACTGCCACGACCACCGCTGCACCATGCAGCAATGCTAATTCCACAAACAGCAACCCCATCGGTCCGCAACCCAACACTAACACCCGTTCACCTGTTCGGACGCCGACTTTTCGCAACCCATGCAGGCAGCAGGACAGCGGCTCTGCCCACGCAGCCTGCAACGGTGTCAATCCCTCAGCGGGATGGACATTTTCCGCCCGCACCGCCACGAATTGGGCGAACCCGCCGGGCAGATGGATGCCGTAAGCCTGCAAATTCTCGCACAAGTGCTCGTCGCCCTCTCGGCAGAAGAGGCAAGTGCGGCAGGGCTTGTTGGGATGGACGACGATGAAATCGCCGACTTTGAGGTGCCGAACTTGCTTGCCCACCGCCACCACTTTCCCCGCCAACTCGTGACCTGGGATGAGAGGAAAAGCGGCGGGAAATTCGCCCTCAAAAAGGTGGCGGTCTGTCCCGCAAACGCCACAGGCACTGACCGCCACGACCACTTCATCGTCAGAAGGTGTTGGGTCGGGCACATCAGCGACCCGCCATCGTTTTGGAGCGTCCAACACGACTGCCTTCATAGCGCCTCCCCTGCCTTTGAACCCCCAAGAAGGTGACAGGTCTAAAAAGAGCCAGTGGCGAAAGGCAACGAAGCGAGGCGAGGAAACCAAGCAGCCCCGCTATGAACACCGGGCGGCAATCGGTCTACCCAAGTGGCGGTGTTGACAAGGATGGCAGCCGTTGCCTCATCGCCAGCGACCCCGCCGTGAATGACCAAGTGAATGGGTGGGTCGGCATCAATCTCCACTTCATCGCGTGGGTTGGCAGCGTCCATGACCATCTGCAACTCCAAACGAACCCTCGGATACTCGCCTTCCCAACCGATAGCGATTTGCTCCACGCCCCGCACGATGCCTGATTCGTCGGTCAAAGGACGGAGGGTTTCCGTCAGATGCGAGACAGGGATGTTCAAAGTGGCGGCTAAGAAAGCGGCGGATTGAGGTAAACCGACATGCCCCAACTTTCCTTCGGCAGCCAATTGCTCAAAAGCCGCTAAGGTCAACCCAACGCCCATCTTTTGCTGCAACTTTTGGCGGCGCGTCGTCAAGTCCACGATGCGGCGCACGATGATGCCCCGTAAGTTGACGCAGGCTTGAGCAAGGAACGCAGGCAATCGGTCCATGACGAACCCTGGATTGACCCCCGCCCCAACGATGACGACACCCCGCTCTTTTGCCTTTTCATGCAAGGTTGCCACTTCCGCCTCGGTCAGCCAAGGGAAGAACAACTCTTCGGACGAAGCGACGATGTGAACCCCTGCCTCCACAAGGATATGCAAGGTGGGCAAGATGTCGGCAACCCTTGAGGCAGTGGCGACAAGAGCGACGGTAGGTTGGGTTGCGGCAAGGGCGTCGGACAAGGAAGGGCTGACGAGGACATGGGTGCGTCCCCAACCTGTCAGGAAGCCCAAGTCTTGTCCGACTTTCTGTGGGTCTGTGTCCACTGCCCCGACGACTTGGACATCGGTGCGTTGTAAGGCTAAACGCGCTGCCATCAAGCCAATCGCACCCAAGCCGACAAAAAGCAAGCGAGGTGGCGAAGAGGAGAAGGGAGATGGCTGCCAGTGAAAAGTCAAGCGGCGTTCCATCACCAAAAGCCCCCTCACAAAGGAAGGACAGCGACGACCTGGTCGCCTTCTTCCAGTTGGATGACACGCCCACCCCGACCCGACCGAGAGAGAACGGCAATTTCTTTGACGGCGACCCGAAGGATACGCCCTTTCTTGGTGACGATTAAAACATCGCCATCGTCACCGACCAGCGCCACGCCCCCCATTTGTCGGTCCTCCCGAAGCGCCGTCGTCCCTTTTGCCCCTCGGCGGCGAGGTTTAATGTCTTCCAACGGTGTCCGTTTTCCGTAGCCATCCTGAGTGACGATGAGAAGGTAACGAAGGCGGTGGGAGAAAGGCACCGTCTTGCCACCTCCTTTGAGGTCCCAGCAACCGTTACGACGGAGTAGGTTCGTCGTTGCTCAACAACGCCCTCAATTCTTGCACCAGTTGGCGGGGACTAAAAGGCTTGGTGAAGTAGCGAACGGCGCCAGCGGCGTAACCCGCTTGTTCGTCGCTTTCTTGCCCCCGTGCTGTCAGCATCACGATAGGGATGTGCGCCGTCGTCGGGTCGGCGCGCAATTGTTGCGCCGCTGTCAACCCGTCCATACGCGGCATCGTCACATCCATGACGATCAAGTCAGGGCATTCTTGCCGTGCCACTTCTACGGCTTGGACGCCATCGTAAGCCGTCAGCACTTCAAATCCCGCCGACTCCAACCGCTCCTTCAACATCCGCACGATCGCCACTTCGTCATCCACGACCAAAATCCGCTTCGGCATCAACCCTCCCCTCCTTTGCGACGGGTGGAGCGACTTCCTTTGGTGACTACCCTTGCGCTTTTCGCGCCGCCAACACTTGGCGCACTTTCTCCCGCAACTGCCGAGGGCTGAAGGGTTTGGTCAGGTAAAGGTCTGCGCCCGCTTCCTGACCGACCTGTCTCCCCAAAGTGGTGTCCAACGCTGTCAGCAAGATGATGGGCAAGCCGTTGAGGGGAGCAGGCAACGCCCGAATTTTTTGGCAAAGGGTGAAGCCATCCATTTCGGGCATGAGGACATCTGCGATGAGCAAGTCGGGCGGGTCAAGGGTGATTTGCTCTAAGGCTTCCTGCCCGCTTTGGGCTTCCCGCACCTCAAAACCTTCCACCCGCAATGCCTCCACAATCACCGACCGAACAGCCTCTTCGTCATCAACGACCAAAATATAGCCGGGCATTTAACCTCGCCTCCGAGTTGCCCGATGGGTGCTATGCAGTGGTCGTCCCATGAGGGACCAAAGAGCCTCAACAATCCCCTCGCTCAGGGTCGGATGTTGCCGAAGGAAAGAGGCGGCTTGTGCCGCTGTCAGTCCCTGAGCGACGAGGGCAACGGCTTCGCCGTTCAAGTTTGCCGCTCCCATCCCCAAAATGTGAACCCCCAACACTCGCCCCGTTTGCTCTTCAGCGACCACTTTCACAAACCCTTCCGTCTCATTCGCTGCCACTGCAGCCCCGCACGCCCGCCACGAAAAGCGACTAACTTTCACGGCGTAACCTTTCTCTTGCGCTTCCTTCTCTGTCAACCCTACCCGCAACGCTTGCGGCTCACAAAAGCAAGCGAAGGGCACGAGGGAGGGCGGTGAGGGCGGTGGCAAGCGCCCTTCCGCCAACTGGGTCGCAATCGCCTCTGCCGCTCGTTCCCCTTCTGCCATCCCGCCATGCGCCGTCCAACCCCCATGCACGACATCCCCGACGGCAAAAACATTGGGTAAGTTCGTTTGCTGCCATTCATTAACGACGACAGCCCCGCTGTGGTCGGTCGCAGCACCAAGCCTTCGTAAAGGCTCGCTGTTAGGGTGTCGTCCGATGGCACAAACGACGGCATCTGCCTCCCATCGTCTGCCCCCTTCGCTCACGACCATTGAGCCCATCGGGCTTTTTTCAATGCGCGCCACCTTTGTCCTCGTCTGAACGGTGATGCCTTGCTTCTCCAGTGCCGACTGAAGCGCCTGTGAGACTTCCTCGTCCATCATCGGCAACAAGTGAGGCAACATCTCTATCAAAGTCACCTTCACGCCCAACGCATTGAAAAGCCAAGCCAACTCCACACCCGATGCTCCGCCTCCGATAATGACAAGCCTGTCAGGCAAGGCGTCCCAAAAGAGTGCCTCTTCTTCGGTGAAGACTTTAGCCCCCTCATCGTGAGGAAGCAAAGTGGGCGATGAGCCTGTTGCCCAAATGACAGCGCGAGACGAAAGCCGTTGCACCTTTCCATCCGCCGTCACACAACGGATGGCTGTTGGCTCTTCGGGTTGTGCGAAGCCCTGCAAAACCTCCACACCGTGATGGCGCAGCAGGGTTTGCAAACCCCGTCTCAATGTCGCCACCGTTTTTTCCGCCCACGCCTTCATCCCTTGCCAATCAAACTCCACCTTCCCGATGTGGATGCCGAACTGCTCTGCCCGCACAAGTTGCGTCCATAAATGAGCGCAGTGGATCAAGGCTTTGGACGGGATGCATCCCCGATTGAGGCAGACACCCCCCAACTGATTCGCTTCTATCAAAAGCGTCCGCAGACCTCGTTGGCAAAGTCGGATGGCAGCCGTGTAGCCAGCAGGTCCGCCTCCGACGACGATGGCATCCCATGGCGTCTTTTCCATGCCTTCTTGCTCCCCTTTTCGCTCCCGCCTTTGCACGCTTTTTTCAAAGTTGCTTTTGCGTTTGCTTCTGTTCCAATCGTTGCCTTAACCGCTCGTAGTGGCGCTTTGCCACAGGGTCGTTGGGATAGCGCTCCAACTTGTTTGCCCAAACTTGCAGGGCATCTTTTAAGCGTCCCGCCCGCTCGTAGGCGTGGGCGAGGGTGTGTTCCATTTGTGGCGGATGCGGAAACTTGACCGCCTTCTCCAACCAAGGGATGGCTGCCTCGGCATCCTTTTGCCAGTGGAAGTAAAACCAACCCAACTCCCAATAAGGCTCGTAACGGTCGGGGCAGTTTTGCAAGTAACGCTTCAGCAACGCCAACGCTTCGTCCTTTCGGTCGTAACTGACCAAAAGCCAAGCGGCATTTTCGTAAGCGTCACCGAAGGTCGGGTCTAACTCAATGGCTGCCTTTTGGATGCGAATGAGTTGGAAGTGGAAGCCCTCGTGCCAACAGAAATCGCCGATGCCCATCAGGATACCGATGGCGTTTTCCACGACTTCCGCTTCCGAATGTTGCCTGTGGAGGACAAAAAAGGAGGGGGAGAGAGCCCACACATAATGCGGGTGCGCTTCATAAGGGGAGCGAATTTGTGCCGTCAACGAACCCCAAAAGCCCACGACCGTCACCAAACCGATGACCATCCAACTTGCCCACTTCATCTTTTGTCACACTCCTTTGCTTTTGAAAGTCACGCCCACTTCGCCCTCTCCCCGCCGACCTATTTGCCCATCTATCCGCCTTGCTTTCGCCATCGCTCCCGCTCCGCTTTCAGTTGCTCTAAGCGATTTTGCAGCGCTTCGCGGATGACTGGGTCGTCGGTCTCTCCCAAAAGTTGCTCCAGTGTTGCGATGGCAGTGTCCACCCGTTGCGGTTTCGGGATGGTGAAAGGGTCAGGGTCTTTCACGAAGTTCGTCGCCGCATAACGGCGTCGCCGAAACCACATCGCTAAAGCAATGCCACCTGCGACGATGGTCATCACCAACAACAACCCTTTGAGCATCTCTTTCGCCTCGCTTCAAGTCGGGTCGCCGTAATGCGCTCCCCACCGTTGCGCCAACTGCCTACCGATGACCTCAAGGCGCTTCCGTTCCTCATCCGTCAAGGGACGGAAATTTCGGACGACTTCTACATTCCGCTTCAGTTCGTCCACCGTGAACATCCCGACGACAGCGCACGCCACAAAAGGCAAACTCAGCACATAACGGATGGCGAGATCGGCGTGGTCGGCAAGTTTACCTTGGTTTTGCTTGTGATAGCCGAACTGAGGCGCCGCCATCACCTTCATCGCCACGACACCCACTTTGTGCTTTCGGGCGATGGGCAACACCTTGCCCTCAAAGTTGTAGGTGAAGCGGTCGGCAAAATTCATCGCCGGCATGACGACATCAAACTCACCGCTGTCCAACACCTTCGCCATGACGGACGGACGCAAGTGCCCGCTCAATCCGATGAACCGCACCCAACCTCGCTTTTGTGCCTCCCGCAGCCCTTGTAGAACGCCTCCTTTGCCCAGCACTTTTTCAGGGTCATAATCGCCGATGTTGTGAACATGCACCAAGTCCACATAGTCCGTCCGAAGTTGCCGAAGGGAGTTTTCCAAGATGGCAAGGGCTCGTTGCCCATTATCGGTCGCCGTCTTCGTCACGAGAAAAATGCGTTCGCGCCATTTCGGCAATACCTTGCCGATGAACTCTTGTGCCCGCCCGTAAGTCGGCGCCGCATCCCAGTAAGTCACGCCCAAATCTACTGCCGCTTCCATCAACGCCATCGCTTCTTTTTCGCTCAACCCCATCCCGACGGGTCCGAACCCCAAGCCCAACATCGGCACTTTGACGCCCGTTCGTCCGAGAAGGCGAGTCGGCAATGGTTCTGACGGCGGGGCGTTCATCGCCTCAGCGGTCACCGTTGCCATCGCCGCCCCGCTCAGCCACTTCAAAAAGTCCCGACGCCTCCACATCGCCCTTCCCTCCTTAGTTTTTTGGGTTTCTTTGCCGACGCCAATCACGCCGTCCCTAACGGGGGTGCTGATGCCAAAAACTCTTGCAATCGCTCTTGCACCCACTTTTGTTCGTCTTCGCTCAAAGGTGGCTCAACAGCGCGACTGTAGTCCAGCAAGTATCGGTAGCCACCTCGCTCATAAACGGTCGTGAACACTTCCTGCAAGTTGAGCGTTACCCACTCGTCCTGCCCCTCCAACGGGACGGGAATGGTCGGCAAAGGTTCTCGCAAAGACCAACCGATTGCCACCGCCTTCGGTCGCCATTCCCATCGGCTCACCAAAACCCGATAATCTCCCGTCATCGTCCCTTTTCGTTCCTTCATCGGCATCCGCTCGCCGCCCCGAAGCAAGTCCAATTCCACCAAGTGCACCTGACTGAACAAAACTTCGTGCCGCTTGCTCAAATATTCGTGCCAACCGAAGCCGCCTTTTCGTTTGTTGGTGGGCGAAAGGAGTTCAATGACCGTCACCAACTCTCCCGTCTCCCGCACCCGTATCTCCACAAACCGCTCCCGATACTCCACACCTGTCGGCTCAAAGAGTTCCACCTCAACGGCGTTCCTTGTCAATTCGGACTCAAGGAGCACTTCGGTAACAGTTTGGGTGGCGACGGCGGTAGCAGTGGGAGTGACTTCCACGATAGCGACATCGGGTTGCCGCCACCGAACCCTTTCACCCACCTCTCGCTCTGGCGACTCTGCCGCCCACTCCCCATAAACCCGTTCACCGACGCCAGAGATGTAGCGGGGCACCAATTGGGGCATGAGCGTCCGATGGATTTCGTAGATGAACTCACCGTGAAAATGCTCCCATCGCTGCCCTTCAATGAACGGGTCTATGCCAGGGAAGGGTGAAGGCATCGTTGTTCACCTCAGGGCGATGTCGGCAAGGGCGATGCCCCTCCGCTGGGACTTCGTTGGTGCTGGAATGATGGCGACTTCGCTCTTTCTTCCTCTTGCTTTGGCTCAGCGAGAGCCTCGTCCTCTCGGCTGCTGGCAAAACTTTCCAGCCACGCCTTTGCCTGCTCGTAGATGCCGTCGGCATCCAGTTTCAGGAGCGCCCGCAACTCTTCAATCTTTCCGTGCTCCACAAAGTGATCTCGGATTCCGATGCGCAGGACAGGGGCATGGTGCAACCCTAAATCGCACAGGGCTTCCAAGACAGCGCTGGAAAACCCACCGCAAAGGGTGTGCTCTTCGGCGAGAATCAACCGTCCCGCTCGCTGGACGGCATCAGCGAGTAACTCGGCATCTATCGGCTTGACGAAACGGGCGTTGATGACGCCGACGGAGAAACCGTCCCGTTCCAATCGTTGTGCCGCTTCCAACGCCGCATAGACGATAGGACCGATGCCGACAATCACGGCATCGGTGCCATCGCGCAGCCATTCGCCTTTGCCGATGGGCAGTTCCCGCAACTCATCATCCATCGGGACGCCGACCGCCTTCCCACGCGGGTAGCGCACGGCAATCGGTCCGTTCTCGTAGCGAAGGGCTGTGTAAAGCATGTGGCGCAGTTCGTTTTCGTCTTTGGGCATCATCAGCACCATGTGAGGCATCAAGCGAAGGTAAGCCATGTCAAAGATGCCGTGATGAGTATGCCCATCGTTGCCGACGATGCCGCCTCGGTCAATGGCAAAGACGACAGGCGCTTTTTGCAAGCAGACATCGTGGAGGATTTGGTCAAAGGCACGCTGCAGGAAAGTGGAGTAAATGGCGCAAACGGGGCGCAACCCTGCAAACGCCAACGCCGCCGCAAAACCGACGGCATGCTGTTCCGCCATCCCGACATCGTAGTAGCGGTCGGGGAAGCGCTCAGCGAACTTATCCAATCCCGTCCCATCGGGCATCGCCGCCGTCATCGCAACGATGCGTTTGTCCTGCTCCGCCAGTTGGATGAGCGTTTGCGAGAAGATGGCGGTGTAAGTCGGGATGGTTTCCTTGGGCGCCAGAATTTCGCCCGTGTGCGGGTCAAAGGGTGTCGGGGGCGTGTGATACTTCCAAGGGTCGGCTTCCGCATACGGGACGCCTTTGCCTTTTTTGGTGACGGCGTGGATGATGACGGGACCGCCGATGCGCAAGGCTTCCTGCAGGCACTCTATCAGCACTTCCGTGTTGTGCCCATCCACAGGTCCGAGGTAAGTGAAGCCCAGTTCCTCAAAGAGCATGCCCGGCGGGATGAGCCACTCCTTGATGTTGTTTTTGATGTGGCGGATGATTTCCAGCGTCACTTCACCTGCCGTTCCCATCTTGGTCAGCCCCTCTTCCACCATCCGCTTCAACTGTAAGTAATGCGGTTCGGAGCGCAACTTGCGCAGCCAATCGGCGGGCAATTGTCGGTGCTTGCGCAGGTAGTTTTCAATGGCGCCGACAGACGGGGCGATGGACATGCCGTTGTCGTTGAGGACGATGACCAAATCGGGCTTGTGATGACCGATGTTGTGCAACGCCTCCCACGCCATTCCCTCTTCCAATGCCGCATCGCCGATGACGCAAACGACATGGTAGTTGACACGAGGGTCATCGGGCGGGACGCCCGCAGAAAGCCAATGCTTTCGCGCCATGGCAAAGCCCATGGCTGCCGACAGCCCCGTCCCGCCATGACCGACGCCCCAGCAATCGTGTTCGCTTTCATCGCGCTTTGGGAAGCCCGAAAGTCCGCCCAGTTGGCGGAGGGTGTGAAAGCGATGGTAGCGACCCGTCAAGAGTTTGTGGGGGTAACCTTGGTGACCTGTGTCCAAGACAATCTTGTCTTTGGGACTGTCAAAGACGGTGTGGATGGCGAGGAAGATTTCCACGGAACCCAAGCCTGACGCCAAGTGTCCCGTGTTTTTGCAGACAGTGTGGACGATGGTCTCGCGGATTTCCTGCGCCAGTTGCTTTCGCTCTTCTGGCGCCAAGCGTTTCAAGTCTTGGGGCAAGTTCAAAGCCGCCAGCAACTTCGCCATGATTGCCTGCCTCCTATCAGCGCCAAAGGGACTGTGCCAATTTCTCGCCAAAAGGGCGTTTGGCGTCCCAAAGTTTAGTGCCCTTACCCTCAGGCAGGCAAGGGCGCTTGTCCCTTGCACTGTTGGAGCACCTATCGGGGGCGACTTTGAAAGCAGGAGCGATGGCGCATGGATCGGCGGACGGCATTGATAACCGTGACGGCGGTTTTGGTGGCGCTCTTTGCGGCGGCGCACCCCAACTTAGACCCTGACATGTGGTGGCATTTAGCCGTCGGCGACGAAATCGTGCGCCGTCGCTCCGTCCACTTCCCTGACCCCTTTTCTTTCACCCATCCCGCCCTTTGGGTCAACGCTCAATGGTTTTCGGAACTCTTTTTCGCTACCTTGCACCGCTGGGTGGGTGTGATGGGTTTGGAGTTTTTGGCAGTGTTGCTGAAAGCGGCGGCGTTTTTGGTCGTCTTTTCAACGATGGATGCCCCGCCCCTCACCTGCGTCTGGGTGACGCTCCTTTTTGCCCTCGGCGCTTTCCCGACGATGGGCGGTGTTCGCCCGCAACTTTTCAGTTACTTGCTCATCGCAGCGTTGGCAAGTTGGCTGTATCGTCGCCGTCAACAGGTTGCTTCCCTGCAATCACCCGCTCACCTATCGTCGCCTCATTGCCCGTTCCCTTTCTGGCTTCCTTGCCTCTTTGCCCTCTGGGCGAACTTGCATTCGTTCTACCCGATTGCTTTCGCTTTGCTGCTGCTTGCCGTCTTCGCCGATGCATGGAACGAGTGGAAGGGATGGCGACCCGCCTTGGGGCGAAATTGGCGACGGCAAATGCTGATGGCGTTGGCGCTTTGCCTCGTTGCCGTCAATCTCACGCCTTTCGGTTGGCACAGCGTTAAACAAATCCTCGTCAACATCGCCCAGAGCAGCCAACTGCCCATTGAAGAGTGGAAGCCTGCGACAGCGATGCGCCATCCTGTCGTTTACCTTTGGGCGGGCTTGCTGCTTTTGTGGGTGGCGATGGGGGCGTGGTCGCCGAAGCGGATGGACGCGCTGGAGTTTCTTTGGGGTGCGTTCCTGACCGTGAATGCTCTTTCGGGCGTTCGGATGATTGCCCTTTGGTGCTTGCTGATGGCGCCCTTCGTCGCCCGCCATATCGCCTCGTTGTTGCCCGCTTCCTCCAATGCGTCACCCCGCTGGCTGCCCAACACGGTCGCTGCGATGAGCGTCGTGTTAGCACTTGCCATCCTTGTCGGCAAGTTTTCGCCCAACGCCTTCATGCGCGAAGAGCGGAAAACCTACCCCCACGATGCCATCGCATGGATGAACCGCCACGCGGTCAAGGGCAATTGTCTGACGCGCTACGACTGGGGCGGTTATGTGGCTTGGAAAACGGAAGGGCGCTTGAAAGTCTTCGTGGACGGGCGGGCGGACTTTTACCCCCTCAAAGTGATGCGCGACTTTATGGCAGCCTACAGCGGTTCTGCGCGATGGCGAAAAGTGTTGGAAGGCTACGGCGTCACCCTCGTCTTAGCCCCACCCGATGCGCCCATCGTCAACTTGTTGCAGTTAGTCCCTGATGAATGGCAAACGATTTATCGTGACCGACGAACTGTTCTGCTGGTGCGCCGAAGAGCCAAGCAACCTGTCAAACTTATCGGCGGTGGGCAGTGAACCCTTCAACGACGCCCGCCGGTGAGCGACGATGAGAAAGGGATGGGCAATGACGCTGGCGGTCGTCCTTTGGCTGATGTGTCACGGCTCAGGGCAAACGAACTCGTCAACCCAACTTCCTAAAGCCCTCGCCGACGCCAATGCGGGGGTGAAACTGGGCATCCCACAAGGGGCACGGGTGCTTCTCCGAGACATCGTCGTCTTCTCTGACGGTGTTCCTGACCCGTCGTTGCGTGCTTTCGTGGAACCGCTCCTCAAAAATGCCTTGACGGAAGCGGGCTTGACTATCGTGGCGACCCCGCAAGAAGTGCGACGGGAAGTGGAAGAGCGACAGTTGGAGCGAAACTCTGACGAAATCCACAAAGGTTCGCTCCCACCTAAGGGAACGATTCTGCGGGAAAGGGTGGAGCTGAAGGTGACCGTCCACCTTGTTCGCTCGGCGAAGGAATGGGCGGCGTTGTTGGGCGAATTGCGCCGACGGCGCATCAATATCGGCGGCTTCCTCATCCGCAACAAAGAGACGGGCGCCGTCCTTTTCGCCGAGTTCGTAGACAATGCGACCCAAACGACCATCGCCCAATTGGTCAGTTTCGCCTCCGACAAAGACCAAACCTTCGCCCTGACGGGTACTCCCTTTGGCGCCATCTTTCTGAGCCGTGACAACCAGCGCCAACGCGATTTGAACGCCTTGCGGGCGGCGATGGGCTATCTTAGCCGATTGCTCAAAGCCAAGATGACCGAGCGGGAGCCCCTCAAGGGCAAAGTGCTGGGCAAGGTGGCAGGCATCACGACGACCTTTGTCGCCATCAACTTGGGGCGATTGGACGGCGTTCGGGAGGGGATGCGGTTTGCTGTCCATCCCGTCCGCATTGTCGGTGGCGAGCAGGTGACTTTGCCTGCCTGCGCCCAGTTGCGCGTCCTCGTCATCAACGACACCAACGCCGTCTGCGATGTCGTGGACGGCTCACTGGACGCCATCAGCGAAGGTGATGAAGTGCGGGAAGTGATGGGTGAAAACCGACCGACGCGGTGATGCCGTGCAAAGATGGCGGAAAGGAGAGATGGTGGGTGAACCTGATCGTCATTTGCTTGGACTCTTTTCGGCAAGACCATGTGAGTTGCTATCATGATGGGCGAGCCGCTTTTAACGATGTGCCTTGCTGCCAGACGCCCAACATTGACGCCTTCGCCCAAGGTTGTGTCGTCTTTGAGAACGCTTATCCGTGTGGGTTGCCGACCATTCCCGTCCGTTACGAATTGATGACGGGGATGTTTGGTTTGCCCTATCGGGGTTGGGAGCCTCTTAGTCCGTCTGACAAATCTCTCGCCGAACTTCTGCGGTCGGAAGGTTACATTTGCGGCATCGTCAGCGACAACTACCACTACTTTCGCCCCTACTGGCGCACCGCCAGCATGAACTACCATCGGGGCTTCCACAGTTACCTTTGGGTTCGCGGGCAGGAGTATGACGCTTACGCCTCAAACCCGCCTCGCCGAAAGGTGGACGACTATGTGAACGAGCATTATCCGCCCGAATGGCGAGAGCGGGTCGCCCAGTTTCTGGCGAACACCGATGACTTTACCGACGAACGCCATTTCTTTCCCGCCCAAGTCGTGGAGTTAGCCATTGATTGGCTCAAAAGGAACCGCCCTCACCGCAAGGTGTTTTTGTGGCTGGACAGTTTTGACCCACACGAACCTTGGGACCCACCGCCTTCCTTTGACACCTACACCGACCCTGCCTACAAAGGTCCGCGCCTGATTTTACCGATGGGCGGTAACGCTGCCGATTGGGCGACGCCCGAACAAATTCGCTTCCTTCGCGGCTTGTATGCGGGCGAATGCGCCTTCGTAGACCACTGCCTCGGTGGGCTCTTTGATGCCTTGAAGGATTTGGGCTACTTGGACGATAGCATCGTTGTCCTGCTTGCCGATCACGGTCATCCGTTGGCGGATCATGGTAAGTTCCTCAAAGGCACTGACCGCCTCTACTCGGAGTTGCTCAAAGTGCCCTTCATGATTTACGCCCCCAATTTGATGCCGAGGCGCACGAAAGCGTTGGTGCAGTTTCCCGACTTGTTGCCGACGCTGCTGGAGTTGCTGGGGATGGCGAATTTGGCAGACCTTTGCACAGGCAAATCCTTTGCGGCGGTGCTGCGGGGCGAGACGGACACCCATCGGCGTGCCGTCATCTGCGGTTACCACGAAGCCGTTGACCGATGCATCCGTGACGAGACTTGGAGTTACATCGTCCGTCCTGACGGTCAACCCGACGAACTTTACAACCTTGCCGATGACCCGAAGGAGACGCGCAACCTCATTGACGAATATCCTGAAGAAGCCCGCCGCCTCGCCCGCCAGTTCGGACGCCTTTGGTTTCGCCGACCCCCTACGGATGTCAAAGGCGTTCAGGGACGCTATGAGTTGCTTTGAAATTTTTGAACGAAAGAGCCGCAATGGGTTGGAGGCAAATACCATGGAGCCGACCGCCATTGTTTACCTTGCCGATAGCCGTAATATGTCGGAAATCGCCGACGAAAATGTGCACCTCATCGTAACCTCGCCACCATACTGGCACATCAAGGACTATGGCGTTGAAGGGCAAATCGGCTACGGGCAGACGCTTCACGAATACTTGTTGGATTTGAGTCGGGTTTGGCGTGAGTGCTGGCGAGTGCTGAAGCCGGGACGGCGGCTCTGCATCAATATCGGCGACCAATTTGCCCGTGCGGTCGTCTACGGTCGCTACAAGGTCATCCCGATCCATGCCGAAATCATTGCCCAGTGTGAAAGCATCGGCTTTGATTACATGGGCGCAATCATTTGGCGGAAGAAGACAACGATGAGGACGACGGGCGGGGCCGTCGTCATGGGTTCGTTCCCATATCCGCCGAACGGCATCGTTGAGTTGGATTACGAGTTCATCCTGCTGTTCAAAAAGCCAGAGCGGGACACGGGACATGGGACACAGGACACGGCGTCACCTACAGCCAAGGAAGCATCCAAATTGACCCGCGATGAGTGGAAAGAGTTTTTCAGCGGTCATTGGGAATTTGCCGGTGAGCGGCAAGCGCTGCACGAAGCGATGTTCCCTGAAGAGTTGCCACGAAGGCTTATACGCATGTTCTCCTTCGTTGGTGAAACGGTTCTTGACCCGTTTCTCGGTAGTGGGACAACGGTCAAGGTTGCTTTAGAGTTAGGGCGTCGTGCCATCGGCTACGAAATCCAACCCGAATTTGAGCCGCTCATCCGACAGAAACTTGGCATTTCGGAAAACACCTTGATTCCGTTGCCAGTGACCATCGTGCGTCGTGAGAAACCTTTACCGCCCGTTGAGCCACCTGCTGGCTATATGCCACGAGTGAAAGACGCCAAACCGCTCGTTGACCCTAAGCGGGTAAAGTTCGGGGAAGAAGTGACATACAAAGTTGTTGCCATCGTTGACGAGCGAACCCTGCAGATGGATAACGGCTTGGTTGTCCAGTTGCTCGGCATTTCCGTTCCACCTGAGCGCCGCCAGCAAGCCATCATTTATTTGCAACGGTTCGTCTTGGGAAAACGGGTTTTGCTCCGTTTTGATAGACCACCAGAACCTAATGGGGCGCCAGTGCCTGCCTATCTTTATCTGACCAACCGCTTGTTTGTCAATCGCAAGATGATTGAGATGGGCTTGGCAAACGCCGACCGAACAGTGTGGCATCGCTACCGAGAGAGGTTTTTGCAAGCGGAGGCGGAGCGCAATGGCTAAGCAAAGGGCTGCGAAAGAGTGGGTGCTCAACATCGCTTTTAACCGATGGCAATTCAACCGCCCCAAGTATGTGGGCAAGTTGGCGGAAGCAATCCGAGAGTGTGCTCCAAAATCGTTGGAAGATTGGGAGCGCTATTACCGCGAACAACTCCCGCAAAAGCATGTGCCACCAAGTTGGCAAATGTTTGGGAACGACATGGATGAGCACTTAGAAGAAATAGGGCGACGACTTTACGCGAAAATCAGCGAGCAATTGAGGGCGGAAGTAGAAGCAATAACTGAGGACGATTGCATCGCTTATGTGCGTGAGGTCGTTATTCGCCGAACCTACGAAGGCTATGTCACCGAAAAACAAACGGTTTATGAGCAACTGGAGCGTGCATTAGGAGTCAAATTGCGCCCAGCGCCCGACGAGTGGGATCGCAAATACAATGTGGACTTCTACATCCCAGTCGGCAACAAAGCGATCGGTATCCAAATCAAACCTATCACCTACACGCAGACGCCAGAGGTGCATAAATGGCGAGAGTGGATGAGAGAGTCACACGAAAGGTTTGAGCGGGAGCAGGGTGGCAAGGTGTTCATCGTGTTTTCGGTTACCGAGAAAGGTGGCGTGAAACGAGTTTTTAACAGTGAAGTAGTTGGCGAAATCCGAAAGGAGTTAGAGCGCTTGCAGTATTGTTGTGCCAACGCATATGGCGGGAAAGGTAGGGGGAAAGGTCTAACAAATTGACGGAAACAACCGAAGGTGTGCTTTACGATTTTTGAGGGATCGGGGACGGTCGGAAAGGTGTAGAAAAGGGTGACGAAGGCATGAGGGTGCTTTGTGTCGTCCCGAAAAGCCAGCGGGCGATGAAAATGCGCCCCCAAACTTGGCGGGCGTTGTGCGAGCGGTTTCGCGTCATCGCCAACGAGACCGACCGAAATTGGACGAGCGAAGAGTTGGCGGAACGCATCGGCAATGTGGACGCCGTGTTGACGGGCTGGGGCGCCCCGCCCTTCACGAAAGCGGTGTGGGAGCGGGCAAACCGATTGCGCCTGATCGTCCACATGGCAGGTTCGGTCAAGTTCCTTTTTCCCGACGACACTGTTCAGCGCTTTTGCATCCCCCGCCACATCACCGTCGTCAGTTGCGCCCAAGCGTTGGCGGTCAATGTGGCGGAGATGACAATCGCTTTGATGGTGCTGGCAGCACGGCGCCTCTTTGACCACATCGCTGCCTATCGCGAAAAAGGTGTTTGGCGTGACCTGGCGTTGCCGACTAATTTCCCGACCATCAACGGCAGCACCGTCGGCATCATCGGCGCCAGCCGCGTCGGGCGGGAAGTCCTTCGGTTGCTCCGAACTTTCCGCGATGTCCGCCTGCTCCTTCACGACCCCTTTGTCACAGCGGAGCAAGCCAATGAGTTGGGCGCGACCTTGACCGATTTGGAGTCGCTCTTCGCCGAAAGCGATTTCGTCTCACTTCACGCCCCCCTGACACCCGCAACGGTTGGGATGATCGGCGAACACCATTTTCGGCTGATGAAAGACGGCGCCATCTTCATCAACACGGCGCGGGGCAAACTGGTGGACACCGACGCTTTGGTTCGGGTGCTGCAAACTCGCCCCATCTTTGTCGTGTTGGATGTCACCGACCCCGAACCCCTTCCGCCCGACCATCCCTTACGCTTTTTGCCCAACTGCTACATCACGCCCCACATCGCAGGCGCAGGCGTATATGGCTACCTGCAAATCGGCGAGATGACTTTTCGGGCACTCGTGGACTTTTTTGAGCGGGGCGTTCGCCCCGACGGGGCAATTGACTGGGCGACTTACGACATCCTTGCTTGAAAGGAGTGGCGGACTTGCGGGAACGCATCTTGGTCACGGGCGCGGCAGGGCGCATCGGCACCCATCTCGTCCCGTTGCTGCGGGAACATTTCGCCCTGCGGTTGCTGGACATCCAACCGATAACGCCCGAAGGCGATGACGAAGTAGTGCAAGGAGACATCCGCGATTTGGCGACGATGCAAAAAGCCTGCGAGGGCGTGACCGCTGTCATCCATTTGGCTGCCATCCCCACCGAAGACGATTTCGTCACCCGCCTGATGCCGATGAACCTTCTGGGCACTTACATCACCTTTGAAGCGGCAAGGCAAGCGGGCGTGCGAAAGGTGATCTTCGCCAGCACTTGTCAGACGATTTTGAACTACCCGCCCGATGTTTGGGTGACGCCCGAAATGCCCATCCGACCCATCACCGTTTACGCTTGCACGAAGGTGTTCGGCGAAGCGTTAGCCCGCTATTACGCCGACCAGTTCGGCATGAGCATGATTTGCCTGCGCATCGGCTGGTTTCAGCCCTACGACAGCGAATTGCTGAGAAAGGAGCCGGCGATGCTGGCGATGTGGTGCAGTCCGAAGGATTTGGCGCAATTGGTCGTTAAGTCCATCCGTAGCGATGTCCCCTTTGCTATCTTTTTCGCCGTGTCCAACAACCCCAAGCGCCACTGGGACATCAGCAACGCCCGACAATGGCTTGGCTATGAGCCCGAAGACAACGCCGCCGACTACTTTGTCGGCGAGGGAGCGTGAGCAGTGATGCCAGAGTTGAGGCAGGACTATGCGACGAAGGAGTGGGTCATCATCGCAACGGAGCGGGCGAAGCGCCCCCACGAATTAGTCAAGGGGCGCAGCGACCCGCCCCCATTGCCCGACCACGACCCCAGTTGCCCCTTCTGCCCAGGCAATGAGCACCTAACGCCGGGTGAACTGTTTGTGTTGCGGGACGGCGCTTCCCAGACAGGACAATGGCGGGTGCGGGTCATCCCCAACAAGTTTCCCGCACTGGTGCCCGACGGGCGACCACAACGGTCGCGGCATGGGCTTTACTTGCGCATGGACGGCATCGGTCAACACGAAGTCGTCATTGAAACGCCAGAGCACAACAAAACAATGGCGCTGCTGACGGTAGAGCAAGTGACGGATATCGTGCGAGTGTATCGGGAGCGCTATCAAGCCCTCAACGAAAACCCTGCCAACGAACTGGTGCTGATTTTTCGCAATCACGGCGAGCGGGCGGGCACTTCGTTGGTGCATCCCCACTCCCAAATCGTCGCCACGCCTTTTGTCCCTGTCCCCATCCGTCGGCAACTTTACGAAGCGGAGCGCCACTACGATGCGATGGGTCGTTGCGTCTATTGCGACATCCTCGCCCACGAATTGGAAGTGGGTGAGCGGATTGTCGTGGACAACACCCACTTCGTTGCCTTCGTCCCCTACGCAGCGCGCGGTCCCTTTGAAGTCCACATCTTGCCCAAAACCCATCAGGCGTCCTTCGGCGAATTGCCCGAGGAACAATTGGGCGATTTTGCGGCGACGCTGCGGACGGTCTTGCGCAAACTCTATTTCGGGCTGAAGAACCCCGACTACAACTTCGCCATCATCACTGCCCCCCACTACCAGCAAAACGAGCCTCATTTCCATTGGCATTTGCGCATCCTGCCCCGCCTAACGACACCCGCTGGCTTTGAGATGGGAACGGGCATGTTCATCAATGTCGCCTTGCCCGAAGAGAATGCGCAATTTTTGCGGGAAGTGGAAGTGCCTGAAGGGTGAGAGAAATGCGCCGATGGCTCACCGTTGCCGTCGGGATGTTCGTCGGACTTTGGGCGCAAACGATGTTGTTGCCGACCCTGTTGCCGCCCCAATGGCGTCCCGACCTTTTGCTTTTAGTGACGGCGCTCATCGGTTTCGCTGTCCCCGATGGACGAGCGTTGGTTGTCGGCTTCCTACTGGGTGGATTGCAGGGATGGCTTCACGGGAACGCTCTTTGGGCATTCATGCTTTCCCGCGCCCTTGCGGGTGGGTTTGCCAGTTGGCTGCGGGCGCGCTGGCTTTGGGTGAGCGCGCCTTCGGCGGCTTTTTGTGTCGGCGTCTCCGTGTTGGTGGGCGAACTTTGTCAAGGAACATTGCTTTGCCTCGCCGAACAAAGTTTTTCCCCTTTGATGGGCAACGGCATGGTCATCGGCAGGGAAGCGTTGATGGGTGCTCTTTTGGGCGGATTGCTCTTTTGGTGGCGACAGGGCAAGGAGGCATGGGCATGAGGGTGAACCCTGCGGGACAAGGGTTGGGATGGCTGATGCTGTTGGCACTGGGAATCAGTGCCGTCGCTCAGGTCAACGGGACGAGGGATGCGGGACGGGAAACGGAACAGTGGCTGTTGCGTTTTCACCCGAAAGTTGGCTTGACTTTGCAATGGCTCATCCAGATGACTTCCCGTCGCTTGGAAGATGGGCGGGCGGAGACGGAGAAGATGGAGTTGATTGTCCACGAGCGTGTGGAAGCAGTCCGACCCAACGGCAATGTGATTTGGTCGTCGCAAATCGTGCGAGGTGTCGTCAACGGTGAACCGCTACCCGCCAACGCATTGGAAAGAACGGTCTCGGAAATCACGCCGCTGGGTTTGCCCGCTTTCTCGTCGTCTTTGCCGCCGCCCACAGAAGCGACTTTGGACGATTGGCTCAACGAGTTGGTCGGCGGCATCACTTTGACCTTTCCAAAAGAGAGCGTGAAAATCGGACAAACATGGAGCCGCAACATCCTCGTCGGCTTGAAGCCCCCCAACGAACCCCGTCAACTCACCGTCACCTATCGCTTGGATGGGCGCGAGCAAATCAACGGCACCGATTGCTTACGCATCACCCTGCAAGTGCGAACACCCGTCCGATTGTTTTGGCGATTTCGGGACGGCAGCGTCACCGTCACGGGCGGCGCCCAAATGGAAGGAAGTTACTGGTTTGACCCCGATTTGGGCGTTGTCCGTCAGCGCCGCATCCGTGTGGCACTGGGTTACACGAAGGAGAGTGAGGTTTGGGACGGTGTTCGGTTTGCCCAACGAACGGTCTTCGTCAACCAGACGACGGAGGTGAATGCTCGCCTTGTCGCCCCTTGACATGCGGGACGAGGGACGCAGGACGAGGGACGGAACATGGGACACGGGGCAAGGGACACGGGACAGAGGAGCGGTGGATGAATTTCTGCAGCAACTGAAGGTCGTCCGCCATGCGTCACCGAATACCTTGCGGGCTTATGCTCGTGACCTTGCCGATTTCCTCGCTTTTCTGGAAGCAGAGGGCGTTTCGGATTGGCAGCAAGTGACGGTGGTAACCCTGCGACGCTTCCTCAACAACTTGTTTGCGCAAGGTTACGAACGACGGACGATTGCCCGAAAGTTATCGGCGGTTCGGACCCTCTTTCGCTTCCTCGCTCAGACAGGGCGAATTTCTGCCAACCCTGCCTCCGAATTGCGGCAACCCCGCTTGCCCCAAAAACTGCCGACGGTGTTGGACGAAAGGCAGGTGGACGCTTTGCTTTCAGCCCCCGACCCCAAAACACCGCGTGGTCTTCGGGATCGAGCATTGTTGGAGTTGCTTTACGCGGCGGGCTTGCGGGTCTCCGAGTTGGCGAATTTGACCGTGCGGGATGTGGACTTCGCCGAAAGTTTGGTTCGGGTTAAAGGGAAAGGCGAAAAGGAACGCTTCGTCCCACTGCACGGCGAAGCCTTGCATTGGCTGCACCGTTACTTGCAAGAGAGCCGACCGCAATTTTTGCGGCGCGCCAAAAAAGTCACCGACGCTTTGTTCCTCAGTCAAAAGGGCACGCCCCTGACCGTTCGGCAAATCCACCGACTCGTCACAGGTTACGCCCGCAAGGTGTTGGGCTTAACAGTTTCGCCCCACGCCCTTCGCCACAGTTTCGCCACACACCTTCTGGAAGGCGGTGCCGATTTGCGCGCTATCCAAGAGTTGCTCGGTCACGCCTCCTTAGCGGCGACGCAAATTTACACCCGCCTCTCCCGCTCCCACTTGCGCCGCATCTACGAAAAAGCCCATCCCCGTTCGTGACGCAGGGCGCTTATTGCCGCGAACGGACGGCAGGGATGCCATGAAGAGGTTCGGCGAAGCGGACGGCGTTGACGACGGCATCGGCGACGGCATGCTGGATGGCGATGCAAAGGGCATGAAAATCGCATCGCTTCTTCCCGACGGAGGCAACGAGGGCGAAGTCGCCGTCATACATCGTGTGGGCGGGTCGGATGGCAAGCGCCAAGCCGTTTTGCGCCCATTGCGCCGCCTTCGTCGCCTGCACTTTCGTCAACCCCGCATCAGTGACGACGCAAACGAGGGTCGTGTTCTCCCCGACGAGCATCGGCTGGAAACCCCAACCCACCTCGCCCCTCAGCATCACCTTCGCCGTATCCAACCATTCGCCTGTCGTTCGGTCATAAGCGCCCGCCACCAGTTGCCCTGTCCGAAAGTCCACGATGTCGCCCCACGCATTGACGACGGCAATCGCCGCCACCCAAACGGTGTCGCCGATGCTCGCAAAGGCAATGCCCAACCCGCCTTTCATCGCAAAATCCAAGCCCCGCACTTTCCCGACCGTTGCGCCTGTTCCCGCTCCGATGTTGCCCTGCCGCATTTCGGTAGCGGATGCCCCTTGACAAGCGCCATAGCCCCATTCCTTCGTCGGTCGCACCATCGCCGAACCGACACGCAAGTCAAAGATGACAGCACCGACGACAATGGGCACTTTCACGATACCCGTGTCAAAGCCGATATCGCGCTCCGAAAGCCACTGCATCACCCCAAAGACACTTTCCAACCCGAAAGCGCTTCCGCCCGTAAAGACGACGGCATGGATATTGGGGACGAGGTGCAAAGGCGAAGCGGGATCGGTGTTGAAAGTGCTTGTCGCCCCACCCCGCAACTCCACGCCCGCCACTGCCCCCCGCTCAAAGAGCAAAACCGTTACGCCTGTCGCATTTTCAGCGTCCGTCACATGCCCCACTTTCACGCCGTCAAAAACTGACCAATCCATCGCCATTCACCCCTCTTTCGCTATCTTCGCCCGACGCACCAGATGCCAAAGCGCCGCACCATCAGCCCACAGCGGCGCAACGCATCGGCTTCGTCCACTCGTGCCAAGACGGCGGCGTCGGGATGCGATTGCAAAAAATTGCGCAGTCTTTGTTCGTCGCCGAACATCGGCACTTTTTTGCCTGCATAGAAAACCGCCCATTCCGTGTCACTGCCGAAAGTCGCCATCGCTTTGGCGTGCCGCCAATCCCGTGCCGCCCGATGCGCCCCTGAAAAATGCGCCAATGCCCAAAGGGACATCAGCCAAAGGAGCACCAAGACGGCAGCATTCGCCGCTGCCAATTGCCGAAGGGATGCCATCCAACTTTCGTCCCGCCAACGGGCGAGGGAGACGAGCAACACCGCCGCTACCCCCGTGACCGCAAAGGTGTCCCCGACGAGCGTCAGGGTAGATTGCAACTCGTCAAACTCGCTGACCGACGGCGCAAATTTGTGACGCACTAAAAACGCCATGAAGACATCAGGTAGCAGGATGGCAGCGAGGAAAAGCATCGCCGCCCCAATGGGCAATCCGAGGAGCACCACCAACACCCATTCACCCCGCGATGCAGGTGTTTGCCATTGCCGAGCCAGCAGCCACGCAAGGGCAGGCAAGGCGGGGAAAAGGTAATGCGGAAGTTTTGTCGCCACCAGCGAAAATAATCCGGTGACGCTTATCGCCCACCATGCCATCCAACCATCGCAGGAAGAGCGACTGGCGATTAGCGACTGGCGACTGGTGAGGGATGAAAGGGCATGGACGAAAGCGAAAGGCAGGCGAAGGCTCCAGGGAAAAAGGGCGAGGAAGGTGACGGGCAAGTAGAACCAAATCGGACCGCGATGCCCTTCCATCGGCGTCGCCACCCGTTGGACATGCTCGCGGAGCAGAAAGACTTGCCAAAAGGCGCTGCCTTCCCGAAGACTGACGGCGAGAAACCAAGGTGCGGCGATGAGCAAGGTGGCGAAAAGCCAAAGGGCGACGAATTGCCCCGCCTGACGAAGCGTCCCCGTTGACGGCGCAAGGCGACGAAGGAGCGGCAGGCAAAGGAGCATCGGGATGGCTGCGCCGATCACGCCCTTCGCCATCACCGCCAAACCTGCCACGATGCCGCTGACAATCACCCACGCCCTTGACTTTTTCTCCCAACCGACGAAGGCGGTGAGGGCGGAAGCCGTGATGGTGAAAGTGAGCAGCGCTTCGGGCGCACCCCAATTGCCCAACAATGCCGTCATCGGGTTGAGCAGGAAAATCGTGGCAGCCAACCAACCTGTTATCGGTTCACCCATCTGCCTTCCAAACCAAACGAGGAACACCGCCGTCGCAAAGACAGCAAGCAGCGAAGGCAATCGGGCAGATGCTTCGTTGGCGCCGAAGAGGGCGTAACTAATGCCGACGAGCCAATAGAGCAACGGCGGTTTCTTGTAGCGAGGTTCGCCGTTGAAGTAAGGGACGAGCCAATCACCCCGTTGGCGCATCTCAATGGGCACGCGGGCGTAGTAGGCTTCATCGCCCATCAACGGTGGTGGGTCTACCACCATCAATGCGACAGGCAAGTAACCGAAGAAAACCGCAAGCAAGAGGACAGTGCATGTCCCTCGCATTGGTGGACGCTCCTTACCACTTCGGCATGGGCAAAAGTTCCCGCAAAATTTTTGGGCGAGGTGGCGATAGATGGCGACGGTGACGGTGCGCATGCCTGCGACGACAGCGAATTTGGGCAGTGGCTTTGATGCGTTGGGTGCTGCGCTTGCTTGGCACAGTTTCGTCACCCTTTCCGCACCCCACGAGGGCATCGTCGTGGAGGTGACGGGTGAGGGCGCTGAACATGTCCCGCACGATGAGCGCAACATCGCCGTGAAAGCCATCAAGGCACTGATAAGGCGTGTCGGCGCCGAACGAGCAAAGCCCCTCTTTTCAGGCTTTGTGCTGCGGCTGGACAACCGCTTCCCGCTGACGCGGGGCTTGGGCAGTTCGGCAGCGGCGCGGGTCGGAGCGTTGGTCGCTGCTAATCACTTGCTGGGTGCGCCCTTGACAACCGAAGAATTGCTGGCGATAGCGGCGCGACTGGAAGGGCATGCCGACAATGTGGCGGCAGCACTTTTAGGTGGCGTCGTCGTGGCGGTGATGACGAGCCAAAAAGTCCAATGGGTCAAACTCCTCCCCCCGAAAAAGTTGCATCTGGCGTTGCTCATCCCTGACTTTGAGTTGGCGACGGAAAAGGCAAGGCAAGTTTTGCCGCCGCAAGTTCCCTTGCAAGATGCCGTCTTCAATGTCAGCAGAGTTGCCTTGCTCGTGGCGGCGTTGGCAACGGGCAACTTCCGCCAGTTGCGGGAAGCGATGGACGACCGACTGCATCAGCCTTACCGTCAAGCCTTGATGCCTTGGTTGCCAAAGGTTTTTGAAGCAGCAAAGCAAGCGGGCGCATTGGGCGTTCACCTGAGTGGAGCAGGTCCAAGCGTTGCGGCGTGGTGTCTTGAGCAAAAAACGGCGTCGGCTGTCGCACAGGCGATGTGGCAATCTTTGAACGCCTTCGGTCTCTCTGGCTCTTTTCGCATCGTCCCGTTGGACAAAGAGGGAGCAACCGTTCTCAGGGACGGATGACGAACGATTGGGCGCTTTTTTCAAGGTGAGCGACCAATGGAGCGGGCAAAACGCAACAGCGAGGTCGTTGCCCGATGGATGGGCTTGCTTGTCTTCTTGCTGGGCATCGGGTTGATGCTCATGGTGTTCGTCTGGGCGGCGCGATTGTTCAACGAACTGGGCATCGGGAAAGAGATGGTCGTGCAAGGCAACCCTGATGACCGAACCGCTTTGTGGGATTGGCTTGCCCGATGGTTGGTGCGGGTGGCGTTGCTCTTCGTGCTGGGTTACTTGGCATCGCTCATCGCCGCTCGTGGTGCCAACTTTTATCTCGCCGCCAGAGCGACGCCGAAGGAGTGACGGCTTATGGAGAACGCGAAGAAAGTCGCTCGCTTTCGGGCGATCGTTCGGGGCATCGTGCAAGGCGTTGGCTTTCGCTACTTCGTCGTCCATCACGCCCATCGCATCGGCGGCATCACAGGCTATGTGCGCAACTTGCGGGATGGCAGCGTGGAAGTCGTCGCGGAAGGCGAAAAGGAACGGCTGGAACGGTTGCTGACGCACCTTCGGCAAGGTCCCAGCGGCGCCGTCGTAGAAAGCGTGGAAGTGAATTGGGATCAGCCGACGGGTGAGTTCCCCGACTTTCGCATTCGGTGGTGAACGGTCGTGTGGGTTTGGCTAACGCGTATCGGCGCTGTCATCACGCTCATCGTCGTGCTCATCCTGCTTTACGGCATGATACGGGATGTCGTTTGGACTTTCGCCGAACGCTGGCGGGAGGAACGCTCATGGGGTTGGCGTCTGGGCGCCATCGTTTTGACTTTGGGCTTTATCGGCTTGGTCATCGGCTCGCTCTATTTGCTGCTGGCCTTTCCCCGCTGACGGAAACTGCTCTTTGGCTAAGTCTTTTCGCTTTGCTGGCGACAGCCGCTGCAGTCCGATGGGCGCCGCTGATGGCAGCCGATAGGGCGTTGCTGCGTTGGGTCAATCAAGGTTGGGCGGCAAGTTGGCTGGACAAGTTGATGGCGTTTTTTTCCGACATGGGCAAAATGCCGCTCCTTTGGCTTTTGTCGCTGGGTTGGCTGCTGATTTTTGCCGTGCGAAAAAGCGGTTGGCGAAAAGGATGGACAAATTGGCTCAAAACAGTTTTGATGCTGGCGATTGCCATCGGGTGTGCCGACGGGCTTTGCAGCCATGTCGCCAAAGGGTTGGTGCATCGGGAGCGACCGCCATATCTCGTCAAGGGCGTGCGGTTGCCGAAGGGTGTCGGGAGTTCGTTGGGCTTTCCATCGTCCCACGCCGCCAACGCTTTTGCGGCGGCGCGGGTGTTGAGTGCTTCGGCGCCACCGAGATGGCTTTGGTGGCTGCTGGCAACTGCCATCGCTTTGTCGCGGGTTTACTTGGGCGTCCATTTTCCTGCCGATAGCGTCGGCGGGGCGTTGTTGGGATTGACCGTTGGCGCGTTGGTCGTTTGGATGCGACAGCGACTAACGACTCAAAGCGATTAATGGCGAGCATTGGAAGGAGCGCCAGCGAATGGAGCGATTGCAGCGTTGCTTTGACCGGTTGCGGGAACGCAACGAACTGGCGTTGGTGCTTTACTTGACGGCAGGCGACCCATCGGAAGAACTCACCATAGAGGCGGCGTTGTGCAGCGCCGCTTCAGGCGCGGATGTTCTGGAGTTAGGCATCCCGTTTTCCGACCCCATCGCCGACGGTCCGACCATTCAAGCCGCCATTGACCGAGCGTTAAAGCGAGGGGTGCGGGTGGCGACGGTGTTGGAAATGGTGCGGACTATCCGCCAGAAAAGCGAAGTGCCGTTGGTGCTGATGACCTACTTTAACCCTGTGCTGCGTTACGGCTTGGAGCGGTTCGCTTTGAATGCTGCGCAAGCGGGGGCAGATGGCGTTTTGCTGACCGATGTGCCGCCAGAGGAAGCGGGCGAATGGATAAAGGTTGCCATGCAAGCGGGGTTAGCCACCATTTTCCTGCTGGCGCCGACAAGCACCGAAGAACGCATCCGTTTGGTCGCCGAAATTGGGACGGGCTTTATCTACTGCATTTCCCGAACGGGCGTCACGGGAGAGCGAGAACAGTTGCCCGAAGATTTGCCCGAACTGATTTGTCGCATCCGCTCCCACACCGACAAACCCATCGTCGTCGGCTTCGGCATCAGCAAACCTGACCATGTCGCTGCCGTCGCCCAAATGGAGGGCGCCGATGGCGTCGTCGTCGGCAGCGCCTTCGTGCGGTTGTTGCACGAAGAGTTTGGCGAAAACCGTCACGGCGACTTTGAGCGGGTTGCCTCCTTCGTCCGGGCACTGAAAGAAGCAGGACGGCGGAAACGGGACGAGGGACGCAGGACGAGGGACAGAACAGAGGTAAACGGCAATTAGCAAAGTCTGTCCAACCGAAAGGGGTGAAAGGAGATGGCATCGTCATCCCTTGCGAAGGTGATACAGGAAGTGGAGCAATTATCGTTGGAGGAGCAATGGGAGTTAGTGTTGTGGTTGATGGAGCGGTTGCGGCAAAGGGTGATGGCGTCCCGCCCTCGTTGGAAAGACTTGGCGGGCATTGCTCCTGACTTGTTAGAAGGCATGGATGCCCAAACTTGGATTTCTCAAGGGCGACGCGAAAGCGACGAGCATCGTGCTCAACCGTAGTGGCGAAGGAACGGCGGCACGAAATTTCGGTTTGGATGAGTTAACCCTTTGAAGCCCTCATCCTCGGAGGTGAGTGACGATGACGCGGCGGGAAGTGGCGCAGAGAATTGATTTGGCGGTGCTAAAGCCCGAAGCGACGCAGGACGATGTGCTCAAGGGTTGTGAACAGGCGAAAGCATGGCAAGTCAAGTCGCTCGTCGTCTTGCCTTGTTGGCTGGAGTTGATCGTGCGGGAATTGGAAGGCAGTGGCGTCTTGCCGTCTTGCGTTATCGCCTTCCCGTTCGGCGCCGAGACGACGGAGACGAAAGCGGCGTCAGCAAAATGGGCGGTGCAAATCGGAGCAAGGGAGTTGGACATGGTGATGGCAATCGGCAAATTCAAATCAGGCGACGCCGATTATGTGCGGCGCGATATCGCTGCCGTCGTGGATGCCGCCAAAAGCGTTAAAAGCGATGCGATTGTCAAGGTCATCTTGGAGACGGGCTTTTTGACCGATGAAGAGAAGCGACAGGCGGCGCAACTGGCGGAAGAAGCAGGGGCGGATTTTGTCAAGACGAGCACAGGGTTTGGTCCGAGGGGTGCGACGGTGGAAGATGTTCGCCTTTTGCGGGCGAGCGTTTCGGAGCGGGTAGGCGTTAAAGCGGCAGGGGGCATCCGCACTTTTGCGCAGGCGAAAGCATTGCTGGATGCCGGTGCGACCCGCTTGGGCACTTCCAACGCTGCCACCATCCTTGCTGAGGTGCCGCAGGGGTGAGGGAAACGGTGCGTCGGTGGGTTGCCTTTTGGCTGTTGACGATGAGCGCGGCGCTTTCTGCGACACCGACGGAGTGGCAGCAAGGCAACTGGCAAATTCGTTGGTCGTCGGGCAATCTGCAAGTTCGTTATCGTGGTGCGCCCCTTTTCGCTGTTTCGTCACCGCCCGATTTGACTTTGCGAGATGGGCAATTGGAGCGGAGCATTTTAGCGTTGCGTTGGCAGTCATCGGCAGGCGAAATCCCTTGGCTTTGCGGGATGGTGGCTAATCGCTTCACTTTGGTCGCTTCCTTTCCCTTGCCGTTAAGCGGTCAATGGGAATGGCTGCGGGTCAATCCTAACTGGCTTCGGGGGGCAGTGCTGCAAGGGAGCGGTTGGCAGGGATGGACGCCCTTTGGGTTTGCCCGCTTGAGCGTTAGCGGGACGAAAGTGACGGTGCGATGGCGTCGGTCGCCTGAAAGCGTCGTCGCCATCTTGATAGGTGCGGGCGGGGAACGAGTGAGCGTCCAATTGGAAGCGCAAGTGCCTTCCCAGTGGCTGACGGCAGAAGGGATGAAAGGCGAGGCAGTCGTCCACCCCGTAGATGTCGCCCAAGGGGAGGTTTGGTCGCTGCCCCTCGTCCCGCGCCCGCGATGGTGGCGATGGGGTGACAGCGCTTTTCGGTTGGGGCGGCAGGTGCGTCTTTGGGCATCACCTGACTTTGCGTCAGCAGCGGAAGCGGTGAGCCGTTGGCTGAGAGAGGGATGGCAGCGGGAAGTCATCGTCCGACCCTGGACACCTGAAACGATGGTGGAGCATGGGATCGTCCTTGCGCCCCATCGCAGCCCCTTGCGGGAAGAGGTAGCGAAAGGGGAGCCGATGTTGCGCCATGAGTTGGCGTCTGAAGGTTACGCCTTGTCCGTCACGCCGAAAGGCATCTGGATTTTGGCGGCAGACGAAGCGGGAGCCCTTTGGGGCGTTCAGACCTTGCGACAACTCCTTCGGCTGACGGATGACGGCTCGCTGGTCGTGCCTGGCATCTTCGTCTGGGATGCGCCCGATTTTGCCTTTCGGGGCGTCCATGTCGTTGCCGATGTTGATTCGCCCGACATTCACGGTCGGTTGATAGAGCGGGTGTTAGCGCCCCTGAAGTTCAATCGGCTTATCGTCCAACTGGATCACCTGAAATGGGAGCGCCATCCCGAACTTTGGCAACCTTGGTCGTTGCCGAAGGAAGGGGCGCAGCGGTTGCGGGAAATCGCCCAAGCAAACGGGTTGGAAATCATCCCGCTGTTGCCGACCTTGAGCCATTGCGAGTATCTTTTCGGGGCGCAAGGGGGCGAGAAGCCGAAAGTCAACGCCGACATCGCCGAAGACCCCGAAAGCGCCTACCTTTACTGCCCGAACTTGGAGAAAACTTATCGGCTCGTCTTTGAGTTGCTGGAGGAGGTGCTGACGCTCTTTCAGCCCCGTTGGGTGCACATCGGGCATGACGAAGTGACCAATCAAGGACGGTTCGGTCAATGCGTGCGTTGTCAAGGGACGCCGCCACATCAATTGTTCGCCGCCGATGTCCGACGGCTTTACGAGTTTTTGAAGGGGCGGGGCGTCGGGACGATGATGTGGGGCGACATGCTGTTGCGCCCTGACGAAGCCTTTGACGCTGCCCATGGCGGTGAGCCGTTCAACTTCTGGCTGGCTCGTCGCTTGTTGCCCAAAGACATCGTGATCGTGGATTGGCACTACCAACCTGCCTCTGCCTATCCCAGCGTCGCCGTCTTGCGGCGGGAAGGTTTTTCGGTCATCGGGGCAACTTGGCGCAACTTCCAAAACATCCTCGGTTTCACGAAAGCAGCACGCTCGGCAGGGGCTTGGGGGATGGTGCAAACGACTTGGACAGGGTTTGGTTATAACCGCCGTGCCCTGCAAGCGTTTCCCGATCAGTTCGCAGCGTATGTGTGGGCTTCCGACAGTTTTTGGTCACCTGAGACTCAGTCAGTTCGGTCGCCGAGGGAGTGTCGGGAAATTTTTGAGATGCTTTGGGACGGTCCCAGTGTTCCGCCTGCATCGGGGTTCGTCGTGGACTTGACACCGGTCGCCAACATAAAAGTGGCAACCTTGGTCGGAGTGACGACATTAAAAACGGCAGGGCGTCGTTGGTGGCGACGCCAACTCTTTTGGCTGCCGACCGATGAGCAAGGACAGTTGAAAGCCATCGCCTTAAAAAGTTGCTGGCTTTTAGGTGCTCCATCGGAAGTGACCTTGACAATCAATGAGCCAGCAGACACTTTGACCTTCCTTCACGCCACCGCCTTCGTCGTGCCTGACGGGACGACTGTCGGCGGCTATGAATTGACGCTGCAGGACGGCAAGAAAATCACCGTCCCGTTGGTCTACGGACATCACTTGCGTTCCCTCACCGATGACCGTCCTTTGACAGCACCTGATGCGACACCTGCGTTGCGGTGGGAAACACCCAAAGGTTTCGTCGTTCTCAGCGCTTTGAAAGTGGCGGTCGGAAAAGGGGACGAGGAAGCGACGGTGCGGCAAGTGCGGTTTTATGCGGCATCGGAAGAAGCATCGCCCCTTTTGGTCGCCATCACGGGGCTTTCTCGTCGGACGCCGATGGCGGAAGCGCCGTGAAGGTGAGTTAGCGGATGCGCAAATCCGTTGCCACCCCCGCGTCCAACAAGATGGCGACGCCAGTCAACATCCGAGCATGGTCGCTGACGACCCATGCCACGCAATGCGCCACATCCTCTGGGCGCAAGATGGTGTTCAAAGGCGAGGCATTTGCCCAACGGCGTGCTGTCTCTTTGGCTTCCGCTTCGTTGACCTTGTCCCAAAGCATCGGCGCATCCACTGCCCCAGGGCAGATGGCAACGACGCGGATGTTCCATTGCCCTAAATCCAAGGCGGCAGCACGGGTGAGTCCAATCAAGCCTGTCTTGGAGGCGGCATAGGCTGCCATTCCAGCTTGCGTGGCGAAGGCGTGAATGGAAGCGATGTTGACGATAACCCCACCGCCTCTTCGGCGCATGACGGGTGCGGCGTGTTTGATGCCCAAAAAAGCGCCCCGCAGGTTCACCGACAGGACGAAATCAAAGGCGTCTGTCGGCGTTTCGGTCACATTCCCTCGCCACATAACGCCAGCGTTGTTGACCAACACATCCACGCCTCCAAATGCCTTGACGGCTTCTTCCACCATCCGCTGCACTTGCGGCTCTTGACGAACATCCGTCGGGACAGCAAGGGCAGAAAAACCTTGGCGGCGCAATTCCTCTGCCGTTTGCGTCGCCAACTCTTCCAAAATATCGGCGATGACGACAGCGTAACCATCATGAGCGAGGCGAGTGGCGATGGCTTTTCCGATGCCTCGCGCCGAACCCGTGACAATCGCCACTTTCTTCACGACCGAATCCCTCCTGACGGCGGTCATGGCTGATAGCCACTCCCACAGACGATGGTCAGTCATCGTGGGAGCAACGCCGAGAGCAAGTAATCGGCGGCGTAAACGAGGACGAAAGAGATGACGACCGCATCAGTGGTCGCCCGTCCGACGCCCATCGCTCCCCCTTCCACCCGCAAACCTTCTCGGCAACTGACCAAGGCGATGAGCATCCCAAAGGGAATGGTTTTGACCATGCCCCAAAACAAATCGCCAAAGTCCATGAAACTGCGGATGGACGAGAGGTAAACGGCAGGTGCTACACCTGCCTTGGTCGCCACCAAATAACCGCCAACCGTCCCTGCCACATCCCCTAAGAGGCACAAAACAGGCGTTACGACGACACATGCGATCAAGCGAGGCACGACCAAAAAAGCGACAGGGCTAACGCCCATCACCCTCAAGGCATCAATTTGCTCTGTCACTTTCATCGTCCCCAATTCGGCGGCGTAGGCGGAGCCGACGCGAGCGGCGACGACCAAACCTGTCGCCACTGGCGAAACCTCTCGGAAAATCGTGTAAGCGATGAGCCAGCCGACGAACCGATCACCACCCCGCGAGGCAAGTTCGTGGGCGGTGTAAAGGGCGAGGACGGCGCCTGCAGCGGAGACGGTCAAAAGGACGATGGGCAAGGAACGCCAACCCGCCAAAGCGATTTGTTCCACCGAGAGGGTGCTGACCCATTTTGCCCGTAATGAGGAAAGGCTCTCTTTTCCCAGCCAAAACAACTCGCCGAACCAGATGAGGAAGCCATGCAGGAAAGCCGTGATGAAAGTAGGGCGTTTAGCGCTCGTCACTCCGAGCATGGACAACACCCCTTTCCCGCCACTCAAACTTCCACCTTAACATCGGCGTGCTGTCGGTAAACGGCTTGAGCGGCGGCGATGGCAGCATCCAAGGCACATGCAAACCCCTCTTCCCGCAAAATCATCCCCAATGCTGTCAGCGCCAAAAGGACATGGCGCTTTTGGGACGAATAACCCATCAAGCCGAACCGAAAGATGCGCCCTTTGAGCGGACCCAAGCCCGCGCTGATTTCCAAGTGAAACTCGTGGAGCAACCTTGCCCGCACTTTCGCTTCGTCCACCCCCTCAGGCACTAAGGCGGTGACGAGGACAGGCAAGCGATGGGACGGCTCGCGCACCAGCAAAGTTAACCCCAGCGCTTGCAAACCTGCCATCATCGCCTCGCCATTGACTTGGTGGCGCAAGAAACGAGCCTCCAAGCCTTCCTCGTCAATGAGCCGCAAGGCTTCCCGCAACGCAAAGACCATGTTGATGGGGGCGGTGTGGTGATAGGCACGGTCATCGCCCCAATAACTTTGCACCAGCAAGGCGTCCAGATACCAACTGACGCAAGGTCGCTGGCGAGTTTTCAAAGCAGCGATAGCGCGCTCGTTGAAAGTGACGGGCGCCAAGCCCGGCGGTGCGCCGAGGCATTTTTGGGTCGCCGAGTAAGCCACATCCACACCCCACTCGTCCACCGACACGGGCACACCGCCCAACGAGGTGACCGTATCCAAAACCAGCAACGCATCGTGTTCACGGACAAAGGGAATGATGTCCGCAACGGGCTGGAGCACGCCCGTAGAAGTTTCGGCATGAACCAAGCAAACAACTTTGGGACGATGACGGCTGAGGGCTTGGCGAACTTCCTCAGGTTCAAAGGCGGTTCCCCACTCCCGCTCCACGACAACGACTTCACCGCCGAGCCGACGCGCCATTTGCGCCATGCGGTCGCCAAAAAATCCGTTGAGCAAAACGAGGACTCGGTCGCCCGGCTCAATGAGGTTCGCCAAGCACGCTTCCATCCCTGCCGACCCCGTGCCTGAGATAGGAAAAGTCAGTTCATTGCGGGTTTGAAAGAGGCGCCGCAACCCCTCCTTCACTTCGTCCATGATGGCAAGGAAAGCGGGATCCAAATGCCCGATCGGTTGGTGAATCATCGCCCGCAGGACGCGGGGATCAACATTGCTGGGACCTGCGCCCATAAGGATGCGGTTTGGTGGCGCTAAATCCTGCCACGAATCTAAAACGGTCGGCTCCGACATCGTGCTATCCAGCCTCCTTTTCGGCACCATTGGCATTGTTGTTTCCTTCCCCCATCGCAAGCGATTCGTGAGCAAAAGGATAGCACGCAACCCATCAAAAAAACTGACCGCCCAACGACCGTCACCTTATCGGCGACCGTGTTGGGCGGTCAGCACCAAAGCGGGTTAGCCCGCTCGTTTACATCCAATCACCGTTCTTGAGGACGCGCACTTTCTCCGCTCGCAGACCCTTGGGAGAAGGCGACACTTCCAACTCAACGCGGTCACCTTGCCGAAGGGTGCGGAAGCCACGCCCTTCAATGGCGGAGTAATGGACGAAGGCTTCTGTCCCATCGTCGCAGGCGATGAAACCGTAGCCTTTTGATTCGTTGAACCACTTGACCGTCCCTTGGTGCTTTGCCATGACAGCACCGAACCTCCTTGTGAGATTTCGCTTCCCGGTGCGCCTTCGTCAGCGGCGTCCGACTTCCTCAGTTCGGTGCCGCCACGACAACGACGACCGAAAGCGTCAGGCAAAAGGGTGACGCATCGGCGGTCAAAACGAAAGGGGCAAAATGAGGCATTTCCCCACCACTTTCGCCCTTTTTCTCCCCCGCTAAGGCTCAGCCATCTTTTTGCCTGCTACGGCTAATAGCCGCTATAACCTTTTCGGTCTCAGTGTCCCAAAGCCTGTGCTGCTTGTCTTGCTTTCTTTGCCCATTCAGGGAAGGCGATGATTTGGGCAAGTTGGTCGTAGAGGCGAACGGCTTCGTCTTTTTTGCCTTGCTTCAATAGCCTTTGCGCCTTCGCCTCCGTCTCCCGCCAAAGTTGCTCCGCCCGCTGGCGCAATTTCGTCAAAACTTCATGAGCAACTTCTCGCTCTTGAGGGTCATCGCTTCGGACGAACTTGAGGACGATGCGGCGCGGTTGCACCAGAACTTTCACCCGTTCGGCGCGCTGGCGAACCTCCAAAAGGTAGCGCCATTCGGCTTCATGGTCGCTGATAAGGATGCCCGCAATCGTCGCCGTCAGGTAACATGCCAAAGCCCCTGCGACCATCGCCCGCAGCCCCAACCGCGCCAAATCTTGCCGTCGCTCGGGCACCATCGCCCCGATGCCTCCCAACTGGATGGCGATGCTGCCGAAGTTAGCGAAACCGCAGAGGGCGTAAGTCGCCAGCGTGAAGGAACGAGGCGAGATGACATCTTTAAGGGCAACGAGTTTGGTGTAGGCGACAAATTCATTGGCAGCAATTTGCGTCCCCAAAATCGCTGCCATCTTCGGCACATCCCGCCACTCAAACCCCAGCATCGCCGCAAGGGGCGTAAAAAGCCAACCCAACACCATGTCCAAGTTCAGCCCGATGGGTGGGCGTTGAAGCAGCCTTTGCATGACGAAGGAATCCAAGACGCCCAACGCATAGTTGACCATCGCCAACAAACCCAAGAAAGCGATGAGCATCGCCCCGACATTGAGCATCAAGCGCATCCCGTCCGCCGCCCCTGTGGCGGCGGCGTCAATGATGTTGACCGTCGTCCGCTCCACTTTGAGCCGCACTGTCCCTTTCGTTAACGGCTCTCCCGTTTCTGGGCACATCAGTTTCGCCATGACCAACGCGGCAGGAGCACTCATCACAGAGGCAGCCAGCAAATGCCCCGCATCCACGCCCATGCTGGCGTAAACGGCGAAGACGCCGCTGGCGATCGTCGCAAACCCCACCGCCATCACCGCCATTAATTCGCTCTTCGTCATTTGCGCCAAATATGGCTTGACGACGAGGGGCGCTTCCGTTTGACCGACGAAAATGTTGGCGGCGGCGTTCAAGGATTCCGCACCAGAAGTGTCCATCGTCCGCACCATCACCCACGCGACGGCTTGCACGACTTTTTGCATGAGACCCAAGTGATACAGGAGGGACATCAAGGAGGCGAAAAAGATGATGGTCGGCAAAGCGCCGAAAAAGAAAAAGAAGCCCATCGGCTGACCGTAGCGAAGGTGTTCTGGGTTGTTGGGATTGAGCGCCAACGAACCAAAGACGAAAGAAGCCCCCGCGACGGTGAAGTCCAAGATGCGGTTGACAAAAAGGCGCGTCGCATCAAAAATCGCCAAGCCTATCGGCGTCTTGAGGATGAAGAGGGCAAAGAGCACCTGCAACCCGATGCCCCAACCGATGACCCGCCAAGGGATGCGTCTTTTGTCTTCGCTCAAAAGCCATGCGATCAACAGCAACCCGAAAACGCCGAGCAGACTGACGAAGCGATACATCTCGCTCCCCCCATTCCGCTGTGCTCATGTTTAAGCGAACCGCCGCGATAGGTCACTTAGCGGCGGCGATGCTTTGACCTTCTTGTCGTCAACGCATCCAGCAACAAATGCAAGCCATCAGCGAGGAGCAAACCTGCAAAGAAACTGAGCCAACTGCGACCGAGGGTGAAACTGGGTTGCCAATGGTAACCCAGTCGGTCTAACGCCCATAAACCCAACCCACCCAATGCCGCCAAGTAAAGCAAGCGCGTTAAGGCGCCCAATAAAGGGCGATGGGAGACACCCCGATGGGGAAACAGCCACGCATAAGGCAGCCACAAAAGGCGGAGCACTCCCCACCGCCTTGCGGGACGGCTCGTCGCCAAATCCAAATCGGGCGTCAGCCAGAAAGTCCCGACAAGGTAGCCGGCAGCGAAAGCCAGTTTAGACCAGCCATTAGGCAATGCGTAAAGGGTTGGCGGCAACACGATGAGGTTGACAACTTCGTGGACACGCCCCGATGGCAATTCCATCCCCCCGTTTTGTCGGTGAAATTCATTCTGGCGGAGCGCTCAACGCTTCTGCCCCATCGCACGGCTCGGCGATGAACCAAGTGACCTTGCGCCCCAAAACTTTTGCATAAGCGTCAGTGACTTGATGAGCAATGCGTTCAGCGTCGTTGCGATGGGCAAGCGCCATCACGCATCCGCCCAAACCCGCCCCGCTCAATTGCGCCCCCAACGCCCCCGCTTGAAGGGCGGCGTCCACCAAAAAGTCCAACGCAGGCGTGCTGCAGCGGTAACTGCCTGCTTGCCGCCACATCGGCACCCCTTCCGCCTCCACGCGAATAAGTTGCGCTTCGTCGGTCGGAAAACGGAAGGGTTCGCTGACGCTCTCTCGCCAACGCGCCACTCGGTCGCCGTCGTGGCTCAAGGTCATCAGTTCGCCAAGATGCGCAGCGTCGCCTTTCTGCAGTGCCTCAGCGAACCGTTCGCTTCGCTCACATTCGGCGATGCCGAACCAACAGACCCCGCGAGGCTCTATGAAAGTGCGCTCCATTTCCGATGGCGATAACGCATCGCAACTGGCGGCGAGGCGGGAAAGGTCGGCAGCGCGATGGGGAAGCGCCCTTGACAGTTCGCCAAAGGAAATCTGTTCGGGCAACGCCCGCAACAGGCGATAAGTTAGTGCCGATGAGCCCAAACGCTTCGGCGCCGCATCGCGAAGGTGCTGCAAGCGGTCACGCAAGTCGGGAAAGCGTTCGTGCCAAAGCATCATCCCGACTTCGTAGGCAGCAATCCGCAAGTTGAACTCACGGCGGACGCCACTGGCTTTGTGGGCGCGCTCGCCACTGTCCATCACCAGCAGGCAAAGGTCATCGGGGAAAGGCAGCGTCTCAACCGTCATCGGGAAAAAGCCGACGCGCAACACTTTGCCCCGCTGCGCCAGCAAGATAGCGGCGTGGTCGCCTGCCCCACCCCGCGTCCCGACGAACCATTCGCCATAGCCACAAAGTTCGGCGAGGGAAAGGTGAGATGGGCGTGGCGGGATGGCAGTGTTGCGGTGCAACAATGCCAGCAAAAAAGCGACGAACAACGCCGACGAGGAACTGAGCCCCGCTTCGGGCGGGATGTCGCCGTCCACGACGGCGTTGATGCCCCGCAACTCGTTCACTGACGGGATGCCTAAGGTAGCATGCCAGTTGACGAGGGTGGCAGCAGCGGCTTCGGCGTAAATCGCCCAACCCGCTCCTTTTCGCTCCATCGCTTTCTGGCGCGTCCAACGCTCCCATTCGTCCACGCCCATCGGTTTTGGGGGCGCCACTTCGCCGAAGCGGAAAAAGTGCGACGGGAAGGCAGTAGGTTGGGTGTGATAGATGGCGACCAAGTCGTCATCGCGGGGTTGAACCGCCAGCAAAACTTCGCGGGGCAAAGCGATGGGATGGACGAAACCGCCCCGATGGTCAATGTGCCGACCCATCAAATTGAGCCGCCCAGGCGAGCGGACGAGAAAGATGGAAGGGTCAAGCCCTAACCTGTCGGCAGCCGTCAAAAGCAACCTGCGAAAAGCAGGCAAGCGACCAATCCCTGCGGCGCCGTAGACGCCTTTTGCCCAACGCTGCCATTCAAAACTTTCCAGCCACTTCAGCCACTCCCTCAACGGGCTCATTAAGGGTCACCCGCATCAGTTTGAGTGCAAAGAAACCGTGACGCAACGACAACCCTATCGCATCGCAAATGAAAACGGCAGCGACTGGCGAATAGCGATTGATTGGTCAAAAAGAAGGGCGAGTTGCCACGACGCCCAAAACCTATCCCAAGACTTTCCGAAACACCCGCATTGGAATTTACCGATGCGTGCCAAAATTGCAAAGGCATTTTGGTCACCGAGGTAATCCTTGCAAGGAGGCGGCTCAGATGGCGGTCATCTACTACGACAAGGATGCCAGTTTGCAACCGCTGGAAGGCAAGACGGTTGCTGTTATCGGCTACGGAAGTCAAGGGCACGCCCACGCCCAAAACTTGCGGGATAGCGGCGTCAAAGTCGTCGTCGGGTTGCGCAAAGGCAGCCGAAGTTGGGAGCGCGTTCAAGCCGACGGGTTGACGCCGATGGAAATTCCCGACGCCGTTCGTCAAGCCGATGTCATCGCTTTGATGGTGCCCGACACAGAGATGCCCGCTTTGTATCGCGAACAAGTTGCGCCCCATCTGCGCGACGGTGTGGCACTGCTTTTTGCGCATGGCTTCAACATCCATTACCGCCAAATCGTCCCACCCTTGACCGTTGATGTTGTCATGGTCGCTCCAAAGGGTCCAGGCAACTTGGTGCGGCAAATGTTCGTGGAGGGCAAAGGCGTCCCTGCCCTCATCGCTGTCCATCAGGACTACACGGGAAAAGCCAAACAAATCGCCCTCGCTTACGCCAAAGGCTTGGGTGCCACGAAAGCGGGTGTCATAGAGACGACTTTTGCCGAGGAGACGGAAACGGATTTGTTTGGCGAGCAATGCGTGTTGTGCGGGGGCGTGACGGAACTGATTCGGGCGGGCTTTGAGACGCTGGTGGAAGCAGGCTATCAGCCCGAAGTCGCCTACTTTGAGTGCCTGCACGAACTCAAACTCATCGTGGACTTGATTTACGCCCAAGGCATCAGTGGGATGCGCTACTGGATTAGCGACACCGCCAAATATGGCGATGTGACGCGGGGGCGTCGGGTCATCGGTGAGGAGACGCGCAAGGCAATGAAGCAAATCTTGGAGGAAATCCGCAGCGGTCAGTTCGCCCGTGAGTGGATTTTGGAGAACCAAGCGGGTCGCCCTGTCTTCCACGCCGAATTGACCCGCCAGAGCCAGCACCTCATTGAGCGCATCGGTGCTCAACTGAGGCAAATGATGCCTTGGTTGCAACAGGCACAGCAACGCATCCCTGCCAACCAAGTCATCAAAGAGCGCGAACCTGTCCCCGTCAAGCGGCAAGAGCAAGAGACAGGACGGTGAGCGAACGCGCCTTTAGGCGACATCGCGCCGCAAAGGACGGTGACCTTTATGGTGCAAGTTTTTCGGCTGCCCGTCATCATTGAGCGGGACGAAGACGGCGTGTTCATCGTGGAGTGTCCCGTCATCCAAGGTTGCCACAGTTACGGCTACACCCTTGAAGAGGCGTTGGAGAACATTCGGGAAGCCATTCAGTTGTGCATTGAGGAACGGGTGGCGCACGGCGAACCGCCTTTGTCGGCGGATTGGCGCGAGGTGGAAGTCCTTGTCCAAATTGCGTCCCATCCGTCCCGATGAACTGGTGCGCATCCTTGAGCGGTTGGGTTTCATTGCGAACACATCAAAAGGGCAGCCATGCCACTTACCGCCATCCCGACGGTCGGCGCACGGTCGTTCCTTTGCATCCTGGCAAGGATTTACCTGTCGGCACCTTGCGCAAAATCTTGCGGGACGTGGGCTTAACGCCCGAAGAGTTTGAGCGATTGCGACGGCAGTGAAGGGATGGTGACCTTTATGGCGCAAGTTTTTCGGTTGCCTGTCATCATTGAGCGAGACGAAGAGGGCGTGTTCGTCGTGGAATGCCCTGTCCTTCAAGGCTGCCACAGTTACGGCTACACCCTTGAAGAGGCGTTGGAGAACATCAAGGACGCTATCCGCTTGCATATTGAAGCGCGCCGTCAATTGGGTGAACCGTTGCCGACCGAAGTGCAGGTGCAAGAGGTGGAAGTTGTTGTCTAAGTTGCGACCGACACGCCCGCAGGAAATTGTGCGGGTGCTGGAGCGATTGGGATTTCGGTGCATCCGTCAGAGTGGCAGCCATGCGGTCTATCAGCATCCTGACGGGCGATGGACGACTGTGCCCATTCATCCTGGCAGGGATGTTCCCAAAAGCACCTTGGGCAAAATCTTGCGGGATGTGGGCTTAACGCCCGAAGAGTTTGAGCGCATCAGGCGACAGTGAGGTGAAGGAGATTGCCAAAAGTGGTGGAAGGGCAATTGACGGCGCAGGGGTTGCGTTTTGCCATCGTCGTCAGCCGTTTCAATAGCCTCGTCACTCAGCGCCTGTTGGAAGGGGCGTTGGATGCGTTGCGGCGGCATGGCGCCGACGAAAACGCCATCACCGTCGTCTATGTGCCCGGCTCCTTTGAAATCCCGCTCGTTGCCAAGCGGTTGGCGCAAAGCGGCGCTTTTGACGCCGTGATTTGTCTCGGTTGCATCCTTCGGGGCGACACGCCGCACTTTGAATATGTCGCCAGCGAGGCAGCGAAAGGGATTGCTCAAGTCGCTTTGGAAACAAGCGTGCCGACAATTTTCGGGGTCGTCACGGCGGACACTTTGGAGCAAGCGTTGGAGCGGGCGGGAGCGAAGGCGGGCAATCGGGGCTTTGAGGCAGCGATGACGGCGATGGAGATGGCGAACTTGATGCGCCAACTTTTGGCAGGGAGTTGATGGCGATGCGTTGGGTGGCGATGGCGTTGCTTTGTGTGTCGCCATTCATCTTCACAGCACCAAAGGGGGCGAAAGTCGTGCGGGAATGGACGGTGCGGGTGAAAAACGATGCCCAAACGCTGCGGGCGACGATTGTGACGGCGACCGTCCCTGCGAATTTCACGGCGACAAGCGTTCGGGTTCAAAGCGCCGACGGAAAAACTTACCCCGCTCAACTCATCAACGACAAGGGACAACGACAAGTTATTTGGCTGGAGCCCGAACTGCCCGCCAACGTCGAACGCCTTTACCGCGTGCAGTTGACCGAGGAACCGATGAAGGCTGCCATTACCTTGACGCCTGAAGCGAAATGGGTGACGGTGCAAGTTGACGGGCAACTTTTCACCCGCTATTACTTTGCCGATGTGCCCAAGCCTTTCTGCTTTCCCATCGTCGGACCAAACGGCAAGGTGCTGACGCGGGGATTTCCCGTTGAGCCGAGGGAAGATGAAAGCCGAGACCATCCTCACCACAAAGGCTTTTGGGTCGCTTATGGCGATGTCAACGGCGTTGATTTTTGGTCGGAGCGCCATCCCATCGTCCATCGCACTTTTGAGGCGATAGAGAGCGGGAGCGTCATGGGGCGGCTGCAAGCCCGCAACGAGTGGCGAACACGCGATGGCAAAACGATTTGCGAAGAAATCCGCGAATTGCGCTTTTACGCTATGCCGAAGTTGCGGATGATGGATTTGACTTTGACCTTCATCGCCACCGAAGGAGAGGTCACTTTCGGCGACACAAAAGAGGGCTTTGTCGCCATCCGATTGCCCGACGAATTGACGCTGACGCGGGGGACGGGACACATCCTGAACGCAACGGGGCATCGGGATCGGGAAGCGTGGGGCAAGCGGGCATCGTGGTGCCTTTACTATGGGACGCTAAATGGCGAACCTGTCGCCGTCGCCTTCTTTGACCATCCGAAGAACCGCAGTTACCCGACGCCTTGGCATGTCCGCGATTACGGGTTATTCGCCAACGGACCGTTTGGGCGCAAAGATTTTGGGTTGCCTGCGGAAGAGCCCGTGCGGTTGGGCAAAGGGGAACGGTTGACGCTGCGTTATCGGTTGGTCTTTCTCGCCCATCATCCGACGGCAAGGGAAGTGGACGAACTTTGGGCAGGCTTCGCCCGCCCTCCTTATGGCGTGGTGGTGCCATGACAGTCGTTTCCCTCAAAAGGGCTCAAGGTTCAGTGTGCAAGTAGACGAGGGTGGCGCCTTCACCGCCTTCGTGAAGGGGCGCTAACTCAAAGGCGCGAACATGGGGGTGGGTTCGCAAGTAATCGTGGATGGCTTGGCGCAGTTTGCCCGTCCCTTTGCCGTGCACCAATCGGACGACTTTGTGTCCCGCCAAAAGAGCGTCGTCCAAAAACTTCGCCACTGCTTCTATCGCTTCATCCACCCGCTTGCCTAACAAGTTCAACTCCGTCGGCGTGCTGACCATCTTTCTGACCCGCATCGTCGCCGTTTCAAGTTGCATCGGTGTCATCGGGGTCGTCTCGCCGACAGGTTCAAGGCGAGAGGCGTTCACCCAAAGACGCATCCCGTTGACATCCAATTGGGCTTCCTTTGCACCATCGCTGAGGGCGACGATTTTGCCGACGACGCCCAAATCGCGAACCCGCACCGTTTCACCGACGGAAAAAACGCTTCGGTCTATGGGCGACACATCAGCGCTGGCAGGTTTGGACGGCGAAGGCGGAAGTTGCTGCCAAAGTTCCCGCAACCGCTGGCGGATTTCCGACGGCAAAACAGGTTGGGTTCTCAGGCGCTTCAGCAACTCTTCCGCTTGCCCTTCCAAGCGCCGCAACAACGCTTCCGCCTGACGGCGGGCATCGGAAAGGATGCGTTGCTCTTCTTCCCGCAACTTCCGCTCCCGCTCTTGCAATGCCGCTTCTCGCCGTTGCAATTCCTGCAGCCGTCGTTCCCATTCCAAACGCCGTTGCTCGGCAGCCTGTCGCTCCTCGCTGAGTTGGTGGATGAGGGCTTCTGTTTCCTTTCGGTCGCGGGGCAATTGGCGTCGGGCTTCCTGAAGGACTTCCGCTGGCACGCCCAACCGTCGGGCAATGTCAAGGGCGTGGCTTTGCCCAGCGATGCCGATGACCAACCGATAAGTCGGTCGCAGCGTTTCGGCGTCAAAGAGAACGCTGGCGTTCTGGAAGCGGGGTTGACGGAAGGCGAAATGCTTAAGTTCGCTGTGATGGGTCGTGCAGACGACTTTAGCACCTTTGCGATGCAAAAAAAGCAAGATGGCTTTCGCCAACGCCGCTCCTTCCACAGGATCAGTCCCCGCTCCCAATTCGTCCAAAAGCACGAGAGTTTGTTCGTCGGCGCGGTGGAGCATTTTGGCGATATGGCTCATGTGGCTGGAGAAGGTGGACAGGCTTTGCTCAATGCTTTGCTCGTCACCGATGTCGGCGAAGACTTGGCGGAAGACGCTCAACCTTGCGCCTTCGGCGGCGGGCAAATGTAAGCCACATTGTGCCATCAGCGTCAGCAAGCCGATGGTCTTCAGGGCGACGGTTTTTCCACCCGTGTTCGGACCTGTGATGACGAGGACATCAAAGTCCGTCCCTAACTCAAAGTCAATGGGCACGACGAAGCCTTGAAGGTGCAACAAAGGGTGACGGGCGCGGCGCACTTTCAAAATGCCGTCGGCGTTCAGTTCGGGTTCGTAGGCGCGCAAATCTTGCGAGAGTTTCGCTTTAGCGAAGGCGAAATCCAATCGGCGGAGGGCATCCAGCGTTTGGGCAATCAGGGGCAATTCGGCGACGACGGCGGTCGTCAAATCCCGCAGGATGCGGGCGACTTCCCGTTGCTCGTCGGCTTGCAGCAACCGCAACTCGTTGCCCAACTCCACCAGCGCCTCAGGTTCAATGAACAGCGTCATGCCTGACGACGATTTGTCATGGACGATGCCTTGCACTTGTGCCCGAAACTCCGCCCGCACGGGAAGGCAATAGCGCCCGTCGCGGACGGTGTAGTAAGGCTCTTGCAAAAACTTGGTGATGGACGGGTCGCGCAACAGGTCGTGGAGTTTCTCTTGCATCCGTTCTTTGACCGTTTGGATGCGCCGACGCAAGCGTGCCAATTCGTCGCTGGCTCGGTCTAAGACCGTCCCGTCATCGCCGATGCACCAACGGATGCGGGCGATTAACCGGGCGTGGTCGCCGAGGCGTTCGGCGTTCACCTGAAGGCTGTCCTTCAAGGCGGGTTTCAGCAGCCACGCCTTCAAATCGGCGGTCCGCTCTAAAGTGCGGGCGATGGTCAGCAATTCGCTCGGTTCCAACGCAGCGCCCGCTCTTGCCCGTTCCAGCAAAGGGCGCAAATCGCTGATGCCGCTCAGGGGTGGAGTGCCAAAGCGTTCCAAGCGTCGGCGGGCCTCCGAAGTTTCCCGTTGCCGCCGCCGCACTTCCTCCAAGTCGGTGGCGGGCATCAGATGTTGCACCAGTTCTTTCGCCAGTTCCGTCGCACATCGGTCGGCGAGGGCCTTCAGCACTTTGTCTATTTCCAACACCCGCAAGGTTCTCTCATCCATGACGGTCACCACCGCCGAATTTAGCATCGGATGCCTTCAAAGGCGAGGGTCAAAGTGCCTTGAAGCGAAAGGGCATGCGAAAATGATAGGCGTGGACGACCGTTAAAGACAAGGGGGTGAAAAGTTGGGGTCTTGTCAACCTCAACAAGGCGCTGGCGCTTGTCGTTGCCTTAACCGACGGCGACAGGCTATCAGATGCCCTCTGCCTCAGCGGGGCAGAGATGCTGTGGTAGCTTGGAGCATTGCCTTTCTCTCCTTCCTTCTGCCCTTCATGGGGGCGCAAGGAAGGGACCTGCAAAGCCGTCAGGCGATAAAGGCGCAAGGGTCGGGCTTGACGGTCAGTTGGCAATTTGAGGCGGTCAAGGTCAGCGAGGAAGTGACGGAACTACGGGCGGCAGGAGTGCCTTTGCTGCGGCTTAGAGGAGAGGGAGCGGAAGCGACCGTGCAACGGCTGGCGGCGCAATTGAACGATGCCCGATGGCGGGGCATTTCGCCCGATATGTTGCAAGTCGTCTGGATAAAAGGCGGTTACCAGTTGCAGTTGCAAGGAGAACCGTTGCTGACGGTAACCCATGCCTTGGCGCAGCAAATGGGGAGCGAGCCGAAGGCTCTGGCACAGCAATGGGCACAACGGTTGCGCCAAGCCCTTTCGTGGCAATGGTTGGCAGTGCCCTTGACAGAAGCCGTCATCGCCGTCGGCGAAGAACTGACCATCCCTTTGTTGGGCAACGCCGTCGGCGATGTGCAAGTGCAAGCCCGCCCTGCAGAACCCTTGAGATGGCGAGTCGGCGTGGAAAAGCAGGCAGTGTTCGTCACTTTAAAAGGCATGGATGTCGGTGCTGGCATCTTGCGCATCGTGAAAGGCAGAGTTGGGGTGCGGTTGCCCTTCCGTGTCCTTCACCGTGCTGCTCGGTGGCGTCAAACGCCTGTCGCATGGGTGCGGGGTAAGCAAGTGAGCCGAGGGATGGTTTGGGAAGCCATTGAGAACGCTGTCCTCATGGCGATGCAATTTCAGTTGGGGGCGCGATGGCAAGTTTTGCCCGCACCCGACGGGCAAATGCCCTCTTTTGTCAAGCCCAATGAAGCGTTGGTTTGGCGGGTGCAAGTGACAGGCGAACAGTTGCTGCCTGTGGACGAAGTTGTGACCATCCCTTTGCGTTCTTTCCCGTCGTCGCTGGGCGATGCTGATTTGCTGGTCATCAGCAACGACCCTGAAACTTTTCGCGACTATCGGGTGCTTTGTCGGGGTCTTTTGCCTGTCGGTCAGACCCTGCGGTTCATGCTTCATCATCGCAATGGGCTAACGCATTCAGCGGCGCTGAGTTTGGAGTTGCTGAACACTGAAGAGCATCCCGTGTCCATCATCACCCGCTTCGGCTATGGGATGCCCAAAGAAAGCGAGTTGCAGGCGGGGCATGAGGCGACAGCGAGTTTTTTGCAGGGTTTGAACGATGACGCAGCGGTGCGGTTGACCTTGCCCTCGCAAAGCGCTTATCGCCTATTGCGCTTTGCCCTCAAGCCAAAAGACACGGCGAGCGCCTTGGTGGAAGTTCGGTTGGATGAACCTGCAGGGGTCGCCTATCGGGTCGTCACGACGGCGACGATGCCGCCGAAAACGGAACTTTTGACGGGCACACAATTGGCGGAAGCATTGACCGGCGGAAACGAACCGCCACCCTTTCCCAAGCCGATGCGAGTTTTGGAGAGCACCCATGTCGCTGGCGGCGCTTGGACTTTCCTCAGCGTCGGACGCTTCGGCTTGCAACATCCGTTGAAAGGAAGAACCCTTCACGGCAACTACGGCGTCGTCTATCGTGTCACCTTGAGATTTGTCAATCCCACTGCCCGCCTTTGGCAGGCGCAGTTGCTGGTAGAGCCGACAGGTGGCGTCGCTAAAGGGGCTTTCATCGTCAACGGTCGGATGGTGGAAGTTCCCTTGCTTCGCCCCTATCAGGAGCATTTGCTACACGCCTTTTCGCTGGCGCCTCATCAGACGCAAACGGTGACCGTCGTCACCATCCCATCGGCAGGCTCTTTTTATCCCATCCAACTGGTCGCCCGAACACAATGATAGCGAGCAAGTTGGGCAACAAGGGGGAAATGGGCAATGGTCGCAGAGATTATCAGTGTCGGGACGGAGTTGTTGCTGGGGCAAATCGTGGACACCAATGCCGTCTACTTGTCGCAATGGCTGGCGAAGTTGGGGATTGACCTTTTTCGGCGGACGACGGTCGGCGATAACCGCCAACGCATCGCTCAAGCCGTTCGGGAAGGACTTGAGCGAGCCGACTTGATTTTGACGACGGGTGGATTGGGTCCGACGCCCGACGATGTGACGGCGGCAGGGGTCGCCGACGCTTTCGGTGTCCCATTGATGCGCCACCCCGAAGCGGAAAGATGGCTGATGGCGTTGTTGCAAGGGCGAGGCATTGCGCCGTCACCCACTTTGCTCAAGCAAGCCGATTTGCCTAAAGGTGCTGACTGGCTACCCAATCCCGTCGGGACAGCGCCGGGCATTTGGATGGAGCGGGACGGGAAAACCGTCGTGGCGATGCCCGGTGTCCCTGCCGAGATGGAAGCGATGTTTGAGCGCGAAGTCGTCCCACGCCTTCAACGCCGCCTCAGCGGGCAAGTATTGCGTTGGCGTGTCTTTCGCTTCGTCGGCATCGGAGAATCGGCGTTGACGGATCGCTTGGGCGAGTTGATGGAAAGTGCCAACCCGACTTTAGGGACATTGGTCAAGCCCGGCGAAGTTTGGCTGCGGGTCGCCGCCAAAGCAAGCAGCGAGGCAGAAGCAGAAGCCTTGCTGGACAGCATGGAAGGACAAATCCGCCGACGGGTTGGCGAATGGCTGTTGGCGGTCGGGGATGAGCCGATAGAAGTGTTGGTCGGGCAACGGTTGCGGGAATTGGGTTGGGCAATTGCGACGGCAGAGTCCATTACGGGAGGGCTGATTTGCACCCTGCTCACGGAAGTGCCCGGCAGCAGCGAGTATGTTCGGGGCGGCATCGTCGCCTACACCGAAGCGACGAAAATGAGCCTTTTAAGCGTCCCATGGGATTTGCTGCAAAAGCATGGGGCAGTAAGTGCTGAGTGCGCCCGATGGATGGCGAGCCATGTTCGGGCGCGGTTGAAAGCGCAAGTCGGCGTCGCAACGACAGGCTACGCAGGACCGACAGGGGGCGAACCTGACAAACCCATCGGCACTGTCTTCATCGCTGTCAGCACGCCCGCAAAGACGGTCGTGGAGCGTTACCAGTTGCGGGGGACGCGCCGACAAATTCGGGAACGGGCTGCCCATTTGGCGTTGGTGCAAGTGTTGCGAAGCCTGAGGGAGGGAGCGACTGGCGGATAGCGACTGGTGGGAGAAAAAGGCGAGTTAGCGGCGGCCGCGCAGGGTGCGGTCAATTTCTCGCTGGATTTCTCGCTCCATGATTTCACGGCGTCGGTCCACTTTGCGCTTGCCCTTCGCCAAGCCCAACTCCACTTTGGCGTAGCCTCGTTCGTTGAAGTAGAGGCGTAAGGGGATGAGGGTGAACCCTTTTTGAGCCGTCAAACCCGCCAGTCGGTTGATTTCTCGCCGGTGCATCAGCAGTTTGCGGGGTCGTTGCGGGTCGTAATCCCGCTGCAGGACAGGGTCGTAAGGGGCGATGTGCATGTTCAACAGCCACAGTTCGCCGTTTTGGACGCGGGCAAAGGCATCTGCCAATGAGACTTTGCCTGCGCGGATGGCTTTGACTTCGGGACCTGTCAAGACAAGCCCCGCTTCGTAGGTTTCCAAGATGTCAAAGTCGTGGCGGGCTTTGCGGTTGACCGTGACGATGCGTTCGGGCATAAGTCAAGGCTCTCCAAGGGCTATTTCGTCGGGGTGGCAGTCGGTTGGGCAGGTTGGCGCTTCGGGCAGCGTTTGGAGGGGACAGGGAGTCCTTTAGCGTGGGCAATTTCTTGCAAGGCACGAGCCACCCGTTGCGCAGCGCTGCTGACTTCAGGGATGTTAGCAGTGGCGACCCGTCGCAGGACATCAATAGCGCGGGGGTCTTTTAGTTCTTCCAACGCCTTGATGACTTGCAAAGCAACTTGCGGGTTGGGGTCAAAGACGGCTTGCATCAAAGGGATGAGGCTCTTGGGGCTTTTGAGGCGCGAAAGACCGATGGCAGCATGATAGCGCACCGACCATTCAGGGTCTTTGAGGGCATCGCACAAACAAGGGACAACATCCTCGCCACCCAGTTCCACCAACCCTTGCACCGCTGTTAAGCGAAGGAGCCAATCAGCATCTTTGAGGGCTTTCTTCAGGTGGGGCTTTGCCATTTCTTTGCCGACTTGCACCAATGCTCGCAACGCCTGAAAGCGGACTTCTTGGTCAGGGTCATGAAGCAAACGGGTGAGGGGCTCAAAGAGGGATTTATCGGGGAAACGAGTGATGGCTTGAACGGCAGATTGACGGACAATCGGGTCTGGGTCACGCAACGCTTTAATCAATTCCCGCAACGCCCGTCGGTCTCCCATCGTTCCCAGCACTTCAGCGGCAACTTGGCGGACGGCGAGGTTGGGATGATGCAAGGCTTTGACAAGTTGAGGCATGCCTTCTTTACCGATGGTCAGAAGGGCTTCTCGCACCAACTTCCGCAACTCTGCACCATCTCGTGCCAAGATGTCCAGCAAGACAGGGATGGACTTGGGGTCTTTGAGTTTGCCCAAGGCTTCAATGGCGGTGCGGGAGAAATCGGCGCCGCCATGTTGCACCAGTTCCGTCAGCAAACGGGAGGCTTTTTTGCTGGCGATTTCCCCCAACGACTCTACGATAAGCCGTTGCAACTCAGGGGCTTCCCGATGGAAGCGCTCTAAAAGGGCGGGTGCTGCCTCTTTCGCTCCAATCTTGCCGAGGATGTGGATGACCCATCGGCGCATAGACAAATCTTCGTCGTCAATATGCTGAAGTAACTCTCCCACAGCAGGGCGTCCAATTTTCGCCAACGCCTCGGCAGCGGCGCGTTGGACGGTCAGGCTGGAATCTCTCAGGGCGGCGACAAGGGTCGGGACGGCTTTCACCGCCCGCAGTTCTCCTAAAGCCATGCAGGCGACCAACCGCACCAAGTAATGAGGGCTTTTTTGGAGGGCATCAATCAAAAGGTCAATGACTGTTTTGGCGGGCAACTTGAGGATTTGCTCCACGCTCTCTTCAGGCGTTGCTTCCGAGCGACCTTCTAAGCGCTTCAAAATCCGCATCAACTGCTGCCGAGTTGCATCAGACATCTGCTGTCGCCTCTTTTCTGTCAGGGTGCTCTTGTTTTGTCGCCTCAAATTGTAGCGCCTTAATCCCGTTTAGTCAAGAGGCAGAACAAAGGCTAAAAACCGCTCCAACCTATCCTGCGATAAAGCCAGTAGGCGTAACCGAGAAGGAACAAAATGAGCGCCCCTAACCCGATGAGCAGCACAAAGTCCCACCAAAAAGGCAGCAAGGGAGCGACAAGAAAGCCAAGCCCCACCATCAAAAAGCCCCGACCTGCCACCCGATGGACAGGCGTCCAGACCCGTTCGTCTGCAACCGTCCAAGGCAACCGAACTCCCGCCACCCAATTGCGGGAAAAATGGGGCAAGGCTTTCCCGACCGCAAGAAAAAGCAATCCCAACGCGGGCATCAAGATGGGACGGGGAGAACTGAACCAACCAAGACCGACCGCCAACACGCTGCCGTGCAAGGCGACGAAAAAGACGCCAATCCACGACCGCAGCCACCTTAGCCATTGTTGCCCTTTCTCGTCCAACCGCAGTTGCCCTTTTTCCGTCCCCGCCAGCCAAAGGCAAACGGTCAAGACTGCCCAAACACTTGCCAACATCACAGGCACCAACCAAACCACTGTCGCCTTGCTACCCCAACCGTCGGGTTGCCAACGCCAGTTGAAATGAACGGGCACTCGCTCAGGCAAATGAGGCACCATCAGCCAACTTAAAAGCAGGCTCAATACAACCCAGAACAGCCCTTCGGCGATGTCCCGACGCCAGTCTAAGACCTTCACCATCTCCGTCGCCTCCGTGTCAGAAGGGCTATCAAACGCTCTCAGCACTCTCCCTTCTGGGCGAAACGCTCATCAAAAACCGCCACGAAAGTTTGGAAAGTGGGCTCATCAAAGAGGACGAAACGGATGTCGCGCAGGGGGCTATCGGGATTTTGCTCACAGAATTGGCGGGCGGTGTCCAGCAAGATGGCAGCACAGCGGTCTTTCGGGAAGCCGAAAATCCCGGCACTGATGGCAGGCAAAGCAATGCTCTGACAGTTTCGCTCGTGGGCAGCGGCAAGGCTGTTCCAAACGGCGCTACGCAGCAATTCATCGGCGCGTTCGGGCGGGTGCTCACCCCACACAGGACCGACGGCGTGGACGACGAATTTAGCGGGCAGGTTGCCAGCACTTGTGACAGCGACTTGCCCCGTCGGGACAAGCCCGTGTCGGCGCACCCACTCATCGCTTTCCTGCTGAATGATTTCACCGCCCCTTCGGACGATGGCAGCCGCCACGCCCCCACCATGTTTGAGGTGTGAATTGGCAGCGTTGACGATGGCGTCCACTTGCTCCTGCGTGATGTCACCCCGAACGATACGGAGAACTTGCCCTGTCGCCAGCGTCACTTCCCGCATTACTTCACCCATGCTGCTCACCTCCGCTTAAATTTTCCATCGCCTTTGTGCCGCCGAGCCGTAAAATTTTGCCCGAAGCAAATTCCCGAACTGAAACGCCACCTTCCATCCCCTCACGCAATTATGCGCAGGACAGCGACAATGCCCAAATGGTCGGAGGGGTAAGTGCCGTTGGCGTCATGGGTGTCACCGACAAGGTGAATGTCGTCCACGACGAAGGCGTCAGGTGGGGCGAAGAGCACATAGTCAATGCGATGCTGCGGGGCGTGACTGGGGAAGGTGAAACCGTGTTCATCGGGATGCGCCAACGCCCAAGCATCGGCGAGGGGAGGGGTCGCTTCGCAAAGCAAAAACCGCAGCGTCGGCGAATTGGGCGCATCGTTCAAGTCACCCATCAGGATTTTGGGCGCATCACTCCGTCGCCACAACCAATCAACTAACCGTCGGACGCTTCGTTCTCTTGCCATCGGGGAAAGAGAGAGATGCGTGACGGCGATTTCAACGATGCCGTCGGGCATCGCCACTTGTGTCCAAACCGCCACGCGGTCTTCGGTGTCTTTTGGGTCGTTGGGGTCTTGTGGAAAAGGCAAACAGGCAACGGCAACGAGCGGGTGGTGGCTTAAAATGCCTTGTCCCAACATTTTGTCGGGGCAGCGATAAGCGGGTTGGAAGTGAGAGAAGGGGTAACCTGCAAGGCGAGCCAGTTGGTGCAACTGGTGGTCACCCTCAGCGTTGAACCGCCGCCAATCACACACTTCCTGCAACCCCACGACATCAGGTTGCTCCCTCTGGAGCAACTCCCCGATCAACCCTCGCCGTCGCTCCCAATCGCCGTTGTAGCCCCAGACGTTCAGCGTCATCACTTTGAGGCGCATCGCCGTTTCCCTTCTCACTCCCTGTCACTTCGCCTCTTGTCCCTCATGCCCTGTCATTTTTTGCGACAACTCTTGGGCTTGGCCTTTGAACTCGGCGGTTCTCGCATTGGGCGGTTGGTTCTCTGTTGCCGCTTGTTTCAAAAGTTCCCTTGCGCCTTCCCTGTCGCCCATCTTCAAAGCGCACCAACCTGCCCAAAAGAGGGCATCAGCATCGTCCGTCCAATGCGGTCGCCCGACATTCAAGTTCGCAGGGTAATCGGCGGCAGCCTCAAAGTGCTGGCGCGCCTTCGCAAAGTCGCCTTGCGCCATCGCTTTGTGCCCAAGTTGCATGTTCGCTTCTTTCCAAAGTTCCCGCAACGCAAACTCGCCCTCCCAAGGCTTAAAGTTGCCTTGAGAGAGTAACTCAACCGTCTTTTCGTAATCGCCAGCCCTCGCACAAGCCTCAGCCCAACGGGCAGCAATTTGCGGCTTGGAGCGAACTTCGTCGGGAGCAGCCTCAAACAATTGCGTTCGCTTTTCGTGTTGTCCCATCGCCGAAAGCACGATGTCACGCTCAAGCCAAAGCCTCCAAGCGTAAGGGAACAGGAGAGACGGGTCACGGGATAGAAGTTCAATGGCTCTGTCGTAGGCTTGTTCGGCAGCGGGCAAATCGTTTTTGGCAAGCCTGTTCGCAAGCCCAATATTTCGCCACGCCAAAACTTGCAATGCGCTCTGGATTGGCTCAGCGCAAGCCTCGCCCTCAACTCCTTTGCCCCGTGTCCCTTGTCCCGTGTCCCTTGTAACCCTCTCCCAATGCCTCATCGCTTCATCCCATCGCCCGACCGAGGCGAGCCAAGTGCCAAGCAAGGAATGAGCCAGCGCGTCGTCGGGATTGAGGGTCAACGCCACTTGAAGTGCCTTTGCGTCTTCGTGCCGATGCGGGAAGACGAACATGGGCGATTGCTTTTGCGCTTCGTTTGCCAGCGATATCGCTTCAGCCAACTTACCCATCCGCCACATGGCATAGGCGGCATGGTAAAGCAGCATCGGGTTGACTTGACCGTTGCGCTCCATATGCCGCTTTGCGACTGCGAGCCAAACGCTGACGGTTCCCCAAGCGCCAACTTGCTCATAATCGCAAGCCGCATCAAGCCACAACGCATCGTCAACAAAAATCCGCTCCAAAACCGTTTCCTCGTCCCGCGCCCCTCGTCCCGCTTCCCTTAAGAAGTGCCGTTCACTCCAAAGCAGCGGTTCAAGGGGGTTGGTTTGTTCACATCGTCGCAAATACGCTTGCGCCAATTCAACATCACCCAACTTGCGGGCAGCGAAGGCAGCCAGTGCCAACGCTTTGCTGTCCTGTGGGTTGCGTTCCAACGCACGAGCAAAACAGTCAAGGGCAGCGTGATAGTCGTTGCGGCGCAGTGCGAATTCGCCCAGCATCGCAAACGCAGCGGCAGCGTAAGTGTTGCTCCTCGTCAGCGCCCAAAGCCCAGCCATTGCGTCTCCACTCCTCCTGCGTCCCTCGTCCCAGTAACTTGCGACTGCCAGCCACCATAGCGCATCGTCATTTTGTGGGTCAATTTGCAGCGCTTTTTGCGCCCACTCTCGCCCTTGCTGAAATTCGCCGCGCTTGAGATGCCACTGAGCCAACCCGTTCATCGCTGCGACACATTGCGGGTCAAGGGAAAAGGCTTTGCGGTAACATTCAGCCGCTGCGTCCAACTCGTTGCGCTCCTCATGTTCTCTCGCCTTCCGCAACCATTCCGTCAGCGTTTTCGGTTCGCCCATTGGTTGCTCAAGCAAACCGATATGCGGCGCAGGCTCATCGCTGTAATCGGCGATAACCTTCTCGTGTCCCTTGACAATCAGTCGGACTTGCAAAACGGTTCGTTTGCCATCTTGGACGATGACGGAAACAGGCTCATCGTTTCGCAACCCGATGGCGAGAGTCACAGGTTCGCCTGCAGGCAAGGGAAAGCGAGTTCGTCCCAAAACTTGCTTGCTCTGCGTAACCGTGATGGTGGCGTCGTCAATGGGCACGAGGGCAAACAATCGCAAGGGAAGTTGGTTGCCCGTTCGTTCTGCGTTGAGCGCGATGGTGTCGGAAGCGTGAACGACACCGCCAAGCCTCCAGACAGGAAACCAAGCCTCTTTCCAAGTTTCAACGGCTCGCGGCGGCATCAAGCGGTGGACGCCTTGATGGACGAAGCGACCGCTTTGGATTTCGCAATAGGGTTCGCCCTTGTCGCTCAGCAACTTTATCCACCAAGCACCGTGTTCCGATGTGCCCCATGTCCAGAGTTTGCGACCTTGGACTTCAAATCTGTTGGCGTAATGCAGAACGCCGTAGTCAAGTTGCTCGTAGTAGCAGCCAAACCAATCGGCACGCAAATCCTTCGCAAACAAGTCAGTCGGTCGCTTGTGGGTCACATAGAGGCTCAAATCAGAGGCGTCCTGAATAGGGAAGTTGGCGACGCCGCGAGCGCCCCACCACCAAGAAAACACTTGCGTGCACGGGAGCAAAAAGCGGAAATCCTCACGGGCAGCCACGCCGACATTCGTCCAAAAGTAGATGCGATGCCAAAAGGGTGTTCGGTTGAAAAGCCAGATGCGGGTGTGCAAGCGCCAATCGTTCGGTCTCAAAGTCACGCTCGCCACCCAAGCCATCCTCGTCAACCGCTCAATCCCGCCGAGGAAAAGCGTGGCGCTGCCGTCAGGGTTTTCTGTCAAGTGCCAAGGGAGTGGGTCATTGGTCGTGACCGTGTGACCGACTTGCGGAAAGTTGAACTCAAGCCCGCCAGAATACCAAGCGCCCCGCAAAGCGATCAAACCGAACTTGAGCGGAAGGTTGTGGTAGAAAACTTCGCAGTCGTTTTTCAAATCGCGCACCGAAAGGATGTGCCCGCCGAAGTCGGGCAGGACGGTGACTTTGAGAAAACCGTTGTCAAGGACGACGGCAGTGAACTCTCGCTCGGTCAACTCATCGGTGATGTCGTCCTGCATCGGGTAAGGGTAGACCCGCGAAGTGCCCGTCCGCTGCAACGGTGGGAACGGGTCTTCGTTAAAGCGGGACATCGGCAACCGCAGCGAAGTGACCGACCTCTTCACGGGTTCGCCGATGTTTGCCTTTTTGGCTTTTTTCATCACTCGCCACCTATCCCTTCGTCACTTCCCGTTTGCTCCTCGCCACCGTCGTGGGGGGCAGTGGCTAACAACCGAAGCAGGTGGCGGGCTTGTGCCAATTTGGATGCTGGCACCAGCAGCGTCTTGTTGCCCGTGTAAGGGTCGGCGTCGCGCACAAAAGTCGGGATGCCGTTGGCGTTCAGCCACGATTGCGCCACCGAAACTTCGCTGAGCAAGCCCGTCATCAGTTCCACCCAATCGCTCATGGCAAATCACCATCCGAAAAGCCTCACAGTTCCATCGCTTCCCGCTTTAGCGCTTCCAAGGCTTCAGGGCGCAAAGCGATATGCTGTTCGGCAAGGACTTTTTCGTCCACAGGGGTCGGAGCACCTGTCAAGGGGTCTTGCATCGTGCTCGTCTTGGGGAAGGCGATGACCTCACGGATGTTCAGGTAAGGCAGTCCTGTTTCAGGTGCCGTCGCTTCGCATCCTGCGATCAAGGCGATGATGCGGTCTAAGCCCAAAGCGATGCCGCCGTGCGGTGGCGCGCCGAACTCAAAGGCATCCAGCAAAAAGCCGAACTTGCGCCGAGCCTCTTCCGGTGGCAATTCAATGGCGCGAAAGACTAACTCCTGCACTTTGCGTCGGTGAATTCGGATGCTGCCACCTCCAATTTCGTAACCGTTGAGGACGATATCGTAGGCGTAAGCCCGCACCTTGCTGAGGGGATGGTCACGATGCCCTTTAGGGATGGGGTAGTTGGGATTGTCAAGGGCTTGCACGCCTTCCTCCAACAACGGCAAGTCATCGGGGTAAGGCGAGGTGAAGGGATGGTGCGACGGCGTGTAGCGCCTTTCCTCGTCATCCCATTGCAACAAGGGGAAATCGGTCACCCACAAAAAGTGCCACTCACTTTGCCCGTTCGCCGCCAAGCCCAATTGCCGTCCCAACTTCAACCGCAAATTGCCCAACACTTCAGCGACAACCTCCGGTTGGTCGGCGACGACCAAAACCAAGTCACCCTGCTGCGCTCCGCATCGGTCAAAGATGGCGCGCAATTCTCCATCGCTCAAAAACTTGGCGACTTGTGAACGGACTTCACCGTCGCCCAACGCAAAGGTCGCCAAACCCTTTGCTCCGTAGCGTTTGGCAAATTCCGTCAAGTCGGCGATGTCCTTGCGGGAGGCTGTCGCCATGTTGGGCACACGCAGTGCCTTCACTTGACCGCCCTTTGCAACCGCCTCAGTGAAGGCACGTAAGTTGCTTTGCGCCACGATGTCGGTGATGTCCACCAACTCCATGCCGAACCGCAAGTCGGGCTTGTCGCTGCCAAAGCGTGCCATCGCCTCGGCGTAAGAGAGGCGAGGAAAGGGGATGGCGATTTTGATGCCCGCCGCTTTCTCCAACGCATACTGCAGCATCCGTTCCACCAAGTCGTAGATGTCGTCGGCACTGACGAAACTCATTTCCAAGTCAATCTGGGTGAATTCAAGTTGGCGGTCGGCGCGAGGGTCTTCGTCGCGAAGGCAGCGGGCGATTTGGAAGTAACGCTCTATGCCCGCCACCATCAAGAGTTGCTTGGCGATTTGAGGCGACTGGGGCAAAACGAAAAACTTGCCCGCATGCAATCGTGATGGCACCAAAAATTCTCTGGCGCCTTCGGGCGTGTGCTTCCAAAGGAGGGGCGTTTCAATTTCCCAAAAGCCGTTTTCGTCCATAAAGTCTCGGACGGCTTTAACGAAGCGGTGGCGCAACTCCAAGATGTCCCGCATCCGTTTGCGGCGCAAATCCAAGTAGCGATACTTGAGGCGCACCCATTCGTCCACATTCAAGTCGTCGGCGGTCACCGAAAAGGGCAACGGTTTGGCGGGATTAAGGACTTCCAAAGCGCGCCCTCGCACTTCAATTTCGCCCGTCGGCAACTTGGGATTTTCCGTGCCAGCGGGGCGGCGGGCGACGATGCCCACAATTTTTAACACCCACTCATTGCCCACTTCCTGCGCCGCCGCCACAACTTCCTTCGGGCAATCTTGCGGGTCAAAGACACATTGGACGACGCCACTGCGGTCCCGCAAGTCAATGAAAACGACACCGCCGTGGTCTCGGACGCGATGGACCCAACCGCACAAAGTCACCGTCTCACCGATGTGGGATGGGCGCAATTCACCGCAGCAATGGGTCTTGAGCATGGTGGCGACCTCCTTTGAGTGCCGACAAAAACTTTGCCACATCCAAGCGTGCCTGCATGCCGGCGCTTCCCTGTTGAGTGACTATCAGCCGCGACAGAGTTTAAGCCGAGCGGCGTGCCCAAGTTTCCCAGTGAGGGTGAGTGCGCCATGCTTATCCGCAGTTTCGTCGCATTAGAACTCAGCGCTGAGGTGCGGACGAACTTGACAAAGTTGCTGAAGGCGTTACAGCGAATGCCTGCGCCCATCAAATGGGTGGAACCAGAAAACCTGCACCTGACGCTGAAGTTTTTGGGCGAGGTGGCGGAAGGGCAAATCGCCACTATCACCGCAACTTTGAGCGCCATCGCCCAAGCGACGCTGCCCTTCACTTTCGCCGTGAAAGGTGTCGGCGGGTTTCCCGATTTGCGCCGTCCTCGCGTTTTGTGGGTCGGCGTGGAAGCGCCCCAAGAGTTACTCACCTTGCAGCGCCAAATTGAGCAAGGGATGGAGCGTCTGGGTTTTGCCCACGAAGGGCGTCCTTACCATCCCCACATCACTATCGGGCGCGTCAAAGCGATGCAGGGAATAGCCCCCGTTCTCGCTACCTTGCGCGGACACGCGGATGTTTCTTTCGGCGTCGTGACCGTTCGCCACCTGACGCTCTTTCGCAGCGACCTCTCCCGCGAAGGTCCCACTTACACGCCCTTGGCGCAGTTACCCTTTGGCGGCTGAAGCGTGCCACTCGTCCACGCGGGCGTTTACTTGGCTCATCCTCTGCGTCAGCAACTCCCAAGGTTCGTCGTTCTCTTTGACCAACCCGAAGTTGCTGTTTTCGCCATCAAAGCGTCCTTGGGCGGGTTGGTCGCTCCATTGAAACCAATGGTAGCCGACGCAATAGGGCAACCGCATTAATGCCTGCACGAACCGCTCAAAGTGGTCGGCGCGGTCTTTTTGCGTCGGGACAGGTTGACCTGCGCCTTTTGTGTTGGGCAACCCGCTGTCCATTGCCTTGAAGGAAAACTCGGTGATCATCACGGGCTTGCGGGTGAGTTGGTGCAGTTCATCCAGCACCTTGACGGGCGGCTCAAAGGCGTAGGTGTTAAAGGAGACGACATCCACAAAATCGCCCATCGCTTCCACGACAGGACGAGGAGCGTAACCTGCGAACCGAACGCCCAAAATCAGGTGATGAGGGTCGTGCTTTCGGATGGCGTCGTGGCAGGCGCGGAAATATTCTCGGGCGATGAGGCGGAGAAAATCCAAACGGTCGGCGAGGCGTTGCTTTTCCGACGCTTCCGTCGGCGCAGGTGGCAACTCCGTCAACTTGGTCAGGGCATCCCAATCGGGCAAGTTCAAGCCCCACGCCTTGTTGAAGCCTTCAATGCGCAAGTAGCGCTTGCGGAAAAAGTCCAAGAGCGCCTTTTTGCCCGGCGCATCGGGTGGCAGCGAAAGTAAGTAGTCGTCCAGCAAATGACGGGACGAACGCCAGTCAGGTCCCCAGCGCAACTCGTTGTCGGTGAAGTAGCCGATGAGCAACGGGTCGTTTTTGCGCGGTGCGCATTCTTTGGCAGCGATATCGTCCAAGACTTGCCGAAACTGTGGTGAAAAGACATCGGGGAAAGTGCCCTTAAGCCAATTTGCCCCCGCCCGTGCGCCCATGTTCAAGATGAGCGTGTAGGACATCAAGGGAAATAGCGATGCCGACGACCACGCTCCGACGGTATTGAAACCCCACTGGCGCAGTCGCTTTGCCGTCGCTTCCGCCCACTTCTCTTCGCTGCCATATTTCGCCGACACATTCCGATGGTAGGGTGAGTAACCGAGGGCAGGACAGTGGTCGCCGTGAAAACTGACATGGTTGACGCCTTTGGAGAGGAAAGGATGCCCCTCTGGGTCAACGAGCCACCAAACACCGCTAACTTGCTCCGTTCGGAAAAAGCCCGTCGCTTTGAAGCGCATCTTCCCCCAGCCTCCGTAACGGCAAATTTTTGCGTCCCCCATCGCCAACACGCTGACGCCCATCAACCCCAAAAACTTTCGCCTCGTCCATCCTGCCATCCATCATCACCTCCTGCCGCTGATGCTTTAGTCACTTTTGCCTTCATTTCAGCAACCTGATAAAGCCTGCTTGTTCAAAGTGGACATCGCTTGTTAGGGCTTCCTTAATGCCGCGCCTTTGCATGACGACGAAACTGGCACAATCCACCAGCGACCAAGTTTTGTCAGGTCGCCGCTGAAACAACTCCCATGCCTCAGCATCCAAAACAGGGTCAATGTGGACGATTTTCACAATGGGTGAGGCTTTCAGGTCGTTGATGAACCCGACGATGGTGCTGTGAGGGAGCCTGAACCTGAAAAGCAGCAGGCTCACTAATTCCGCCAACACATAGTTGGTTGTGATGATGAGCCCTCTTCGCCGTCGGATGTCGCGGTAAATTTGCCTCGCCAAAAGGTGAAATGGCTCGTTAGGGTTTGCAAGGCATCCCCAACCTGAAGTGTCGCCGAAAATTTCACGCATTTTTGCATCCCTCTCCCTCGCTCTCGTCCAAAAGGCTCTCAGCGAACAACTCGTCATGACGGTCAGCCCAAGGAGGCATCGGGATAGCGCCAATCCATTTTTCCAGTGGGTCGTTAAGGACTTGGTCGGCTTGGGAGACAACCCAATCGGCGGCGATGCGTTCGGGAGTCGTTTGCCACTTCTCTGCTAACTTTTGTAGCCCCTCGTAAATTTCGTCGGGCAACTCAATCGTCAAAGTTTTCGCCATTGCGGCTCACCTCACCCATGATTTTGGCGCCTCTAAATCTCGGGCTTCAACCACCGATGCGGGTGCGCATGGCAAACATCAGCAAGAAGACGATGGCGAGCAAATAAAGCAGCCACGAGGCTTCCCGATGGCGGCGAGTGACTAATTTGAGCAGGGCGTAACTGATGAAACCTGCCCCGATGCCGTCGGCGATGCTGAAGCCGAAAGGGATGAGGGCTATCGTTAGGAAGGCAGGGAAGGCTTCCGTCAAGTCGTCCCAACGGATATGACGGACGCTTGCCATCATGAACGCCCCGACAGCGATGAGGGCGGGAGCGATAAGCGGATGACCCGCCACTTTCCCGAACATCACCGTCGCACTAAGGGTCGCCACCAGTGGGCTGAAGAACAAGCCCAAAAGCATCAACATGCCTGTCACCAACGCTGTCAAGCCCGTCCGCCCACCTGCCTGAACGCCCGTCGCACTTTCAATGTAAGCCGTGACGGTGGAACTGCCCAGCAATCCCGCCAGCGTCGTCCCAACAGCGTCACTAAAGAGGGCTTCACGGGCGCGGGGTAATTTGCCGTTCCGCAGCAAACCCGCTTGCGCGCTGACGCCGATGAGGGTGCCAACGGTGTCAAAGACATCCAGCAAAAACAGGATGATCACGACGACGATGCTTTGAAAACCCAAGGCGAGCAAGGGAGCGAAATCCAGTTTGAAAGCCGTCGGCGCCAATGACGGCGGGAGGGCGAGAATGCCCTGAAACTTCGTCACGCCCAACGCTATGCCCAGTAAGCCCGATGCCAGCAAGCCCAACAAGATGGCGGCGCGAACGCCCATCGCCAAAAGGCACAAAGTCACCAGCAAACCGAACAGGCAAGTGAGGGTGGGTTTGCTGGCTAAGGTGGTGTGGGCGAGGGTGAGCAAGGTGGCATCACTGGCGACGACGATCCCGCCCCACTCCAGACCGATGAGAGTGATGAACAAACCGATGCCGACGGCGATGGCGTGCTTGAGGGATTCAGGGATGGCATCAATGATGGCTTCCCGAAAGCCGACACCTGAAAGCAAGAGGAACAGCACGCCTGAAAGGAAGACGCATGCTAAACCTGCCTGCCAAGGCAATCCCAATCCGCCAGGAGCGGTGCTGCAAACCCAAAAGGCGAAAATGGCATTGTGTCCCATGCCCGGTGCGCAAGCGATGGGATAGTTGGCAAGGAACGCCATCAGGATGGACGGGATGGCGGAGACGAGGCAAGTCGCCACCATCACCGCTCCTTCGTCCATCCCCGCTGCCTTCAAGATGACAGGGTTGACGAGGATGATGTAGCACATCGTCAGGAAAGTCGTGACGCCCGCCAAAATTTCCGTGCGGACGTCGGTGCCGTGCTCACGCAAACGAAAGCGTCGGTCTAACCAGTCGGTGACCGTTTGAGGGCTCAAGGTCATGGCACATCCCCCCGCAAACCCTTTAGGAACGCCCTTGTTTTCGCCGCCATAAAATCTGTCAGCGGAGGCGATGAATGTCGTGGGGCGTTGTCGCTGCCTTTCAAGGTGGCGCTGGATTTACAACGCTGCGGCGTGGCTCCTCTCTCCCGCCTTCGTTACCTACGGACTACGGCGCGTCCGCAACGGGACGCGGGCGACCGCCCTTTACGACTGGACGGGGCGCTACCCGATGGCATGGCGGTCGGCGCCGGGCTCACCGCGTTTTTGGGTGCACGCCGTTTCCGTCGGGGAAGTTGTCGCCGCCAGCAGCGTTGTTTCGGCTTTGCGCCGCCGTTTTCCTGATGCGTGGGTTTTGGTCACAACGGTCACAGAAACGGGAATGCAAACGGCTCGCCAACGCATCCTTGATGCCAACGCTTTCGCCTTTTTGCCTTTTGACCTGATGCCGTTCCCGCAATGGGCGATGGAGCGGGTTCGCCCCGACGCCCTCATCCTGACGGAGACGGAACTTTGGGGTAACCTGATGCACGCCGCCAAAGAAATCGGGGCAAAAGTTATTTTGGTCAATGGGCGCATCTCCGACGCCACTTTCGCCAGGGCGCAAACGCCGTTGGGCAAAGGGGTTTACGGTTGGTTGCTGAGCCACCTTGATTTGTGCCTGATGCGCAGCGAACTGGACGCCGAGCGGTTGCGCCAATTGAGCGTCCCGCCTGACCGACTTCAAGTCGTGGGCGATGTCAAGTTAGACCAGCCACAAGTGCGATTAAGTGAAAGGCAGCGAGAGGAATGGCGATTGGAGTTAGGGTTGATTGCCCTCGGGAACGCAGTGCCGTTGCTTTTCGTCGCCGGCAGCACCCATGAGGGCGAGGAAGTCATCGTGTTGCGGGCTTATCAACGGTTGCTTTCTTATCTGCCCCAACTTCGCTTGCTCCTTGCGCCCCGCCATTTGGAGCGATTGGAGCGAGTGATGGCGGTCGTGGGAGAAATGGGCTTAGTGCCCGTGCGCCGCTCGTTGTGTGCCGGGAAACCGTTGCGGGCGAAGGAAGTCATCGTGTTGGACACCGTCGGCGAACTGGCGAAACTTTATGGCTTGGCAGCGGTAGCCTTTGTCGGTGGCAGTTTGATTCCGCGTGGCGGGCATAACTTGATGGAGCCTGTGTTGCACGGCATCCCTGTCTTGTTCGGTCCGCATGTGGACAATTTCCGACCCCATGCCGAATTGCTGCAGCGGGAGGGCATCGGGTTTTTGGTTCGGGACGAAAACGAGTTGATACAGACAGCATGGAAGTTGCTGAGTTCCGAGCCGTTACGGCGAGCCATCGCTTGGCAAGCGGAGCAGTTGCTCTTGCTCCATCGGGGCGCTGCCGAACGAGTTGCCGAAGCGATTGGCAGATTGCTCCCTAAATCGGGAACATCCCAGCGGATGCATGCCCTTGACTTTCCATCCCTTTTGAGGTGACGATGATGAGGGTGATTTTCGCTGGCGGATGGCGCGGACGCTGGGAGGGATGGTTGCGGGCGTTGAGCGCCGATGCAATAAGCACTCCCTTGACCCTTGCAGGAGCGAAGGCATTGCGCGACATCCTTTGGCTGGCGGTGCGGGTGCGCAACGCCCTTCGTCGGCAGCCGCCAGTGCGGCTCCCTGTGCCTGTCATCAGCGTCGGCAACATCACGGTCGGTGGAACGGGCAAAACACCGTTGACACGATGGTTAGTCCACCGTCTGAAAGAGCACGGACACCGCCCCGCCATTCTGACGCCATTGACTGCCGACGCCGACGAAGCGCAAGAACACGCCGACGCAGGACTCCAACCCGTTTACACCGGGCGAGACCGCGTGGCGAAAGCCCAACAGGCACTCGCTGAAGGCGCAACGGTCATCGTGCTGGATGACGGGTTTCAATATCGCCGCTTACATCGCCAGTTGGACATCGTTTTGTGGGATGCGACGGCGTGGCTACATCCAAGCAATCCATTGCTTCGGGAGCCGTTGACAGCGCTGCAGCGTGCCGATGTCCTCGTCTTGAGCAAAGCCGACGCACTGGACGCAAAGAGCCAACAGAGGCTGCGGGAGGCGTTGAACGCCTTAGCGGGAGGCGCAAAAGTCTTAGCAGCGTTCGGTTATGCCCCTGTTGATGTGCAAAGTTGGAGGCAAGAGGGCAGTCAACCTGCCCGAAGGCTTCAGGGTCAACGGGTCATCATCGTCACGGGCACAGGCAACCCGTTTTATGTCGCGTTAACCGCCCAGCGCCTTGGGTGCGTGGTGGAAGCGTTGGTTTGCTTCCCTGACCACCACCACTTCACGCCTGCCGATGCAGAACTGACGGTAACGATGGCAAGGCGTTGGGACGCCGACGGAGTGCTGACGACTTACAAAGACGCCCTCAAATTGGGGCAAGTGTGGCAAGCCTCGTTACCCCTTTGGGTGGTGCGGGTGCGGTTGCAATGGCTGTGGGGCGATGAAGCGTTATGGGATGCTGTCATCCACAACCTGCCGTCCTCGTCCATCCCTGCAATTTCACCCCGCAACAGCGAAACGGGCTGAACGGTGATGGGAAAGGGACGCTACTTTGCTGAATGGACGCTCATCGTCGCTTTGATGGGCATAGCGAAAGCAACGCCTTGGGAACAGTTGCCGATGGTGGCGGCGCCACTGGCGCGTTTGTTATGGTGGGCGCTGCCGAAACGACGGGCAATCACTGTTGACAACCTCACCCACGCCCTCAAATGCTCGCCGTCAGATGCCCTTCAGTTAGCGCACAAAGTGTTTCAACATGTCGCCCTCACGGCGTTGGAGTTTTTGAAGATGGGCACGGCTCCACAAGATGCCCTTATGCGGGTGCGCTTGCAAGGATTGGACGAAGCCCAAAAGGCATGGAAACGATGGGGCAGGTTGATTTTGGTCACAGGACACCTCGGCAATTTTGAGTTGTTGGGGGCAAAGTTGGCGCAAGTGTTTCCCCTCTGGGTCGTCGCCAGACCTCAAAGCCCAGCGGCATGGAAAATCATTCGCCATATCCGAGAAAGCGTCGGGATGCGCGTCCTTGACAAATTTGGCTCGGTGCGAGAAGCCTTACGGGTGCTGCGAAGGGGCGAAGTATTGGGACTGTTAGCAGACCAGCACGCCGGCGATGGGTCGGCAGCCATCGTCCTTCCCTTCTTCGGGCGACCTGCCACCTTCTTCAAAACGCCAGCCCTTTTAGCAGCCCGCACAGGAGCGCCCCTTGTGTTTTGCTACGATGTCCGCTTGCCTGATGGCACGCACAAAGGCGTCTTATTGCCACCATGCCTTGTGAGGGAGGCGGAAGTTCCTGCGGCGACAGAATGGTTTTGCCGTCAATTAGAGCAAGCGATTTTGCAGACACCAGAGCAATGGTGGTGGCTGCATGACCGATGGAAAATCAACCGCTCTTAAAAAGCGGACGAAAAAGGGGTGAACGCCATGACCGAATTTCAGCGGCGGTTGGAGCAAACCATTGACACTTTACGACGGTGCGCCGAATGCGAGGCGGCAGCGGAAGGGTTGGCGACCGCCATCGTCGCTTGCCTGAAAAAAGGCAACAAAGTCCTTTGCTTCGGCAACGGTGGGAGTGCGGCAGAAGCCTTGCATTTTGCGGCAGAACTGACGGGACGATTCCAAAAGGAGCGAAAAGGACTTGCTGCCCTCGCCCTGAATGCCGATGTGGCAGCCCTCACCGCTATCGGAAACGACTACGGTTTTGAACGGGTTTTTGAGCGACAAGTGGAGGCATTGGTCAGAGCGGGCGATGTCGTCATTGGGTTGAGCACCAGCGGAACTTCGCCCAATGTCCTAAGGGGGTTAGCCAAGGCAAAAGAGCAAGGGGCAACAACCGCTTTGCTAACCAGCCTGCGTTGTCCTTCCTCGCCGCCTTTTGTGGATTTCTGCCTCGCCGTTCCGACCCACGACACGGCTATCGCGCAAGAGGCTCATTTGCTCCTCTTGCATTGGCTCTGTCAGCGGATAGAAGAAGGCTGTTAGCGTGGCTTTTAGCCGACCGCTCCCGCAAAGGAAACCTACAAGGCACATCTTCAAGGCGAGTTAAACTACCACTGACGGAGGTGAAAGGGCAATGACCTTTCAGGACTTGTTGATGGCGCTGCAGCAGTTCTGGGCGGAGCAAGGGTGCCTCATTGTGCAGCCTTTTGACATGGAGGTTGGTGCGGGAACGATGCACCCTGCCACAGCCCTGCGGGTGCTGGGACCTGAGCCATGGAATGTCGCTTATGTGCAACCGTCGCGGCGTCCGACAGATGGGCGCTATGGCGAAAACCCCAACCGCTTGCAGCATTACTACCAGTTCCAAGTCATCATGAAGCCTGCGCCCTCCGACATTCAGGACATCTATTTGGAAAGTTTGCAGCGACTGGGCATTAACCCTGAAGAGCACGACATCCGCTTCGTTGAGGACGATTGGGAGTCGCCGACTTTGGGCGCTGCAGGTGTCGGTTGGGAAGTTTGGCTGGACGGGATGGAAATCACCCAGTTCACCTATTTCCAACAAATGGGCGGCATTGACCTCAACCCCATCAGCGTGGAAATCACCTACGGACCTGAACGCATCGCCATGTATCTGCAAGGCGTGGACAGCGTTTTTGACCTTGAATGGGCGCACGGCATCACTTACGGGGAACTGCACAAGCGGACGGAATACGAGGGCAGCGTCTACAACTTTGAACTCGCTGACACCGACATGCTCTTTCGCCTCTTTGAGTTGTTTGAACGGGAAGCGGAGCGAATTTTGGAAGCAGGCTTGGTCTTCCCCGCCTTTGAATACACCCTCAAGTGCTCCCACACCTTCAATCTACTGGACAGTCGGGGGGCTATCAGCGTGATGGAACGGGCTCGCTACATTAAGCGGGTGCAACGGTTAGCTCGCCGTTGCGCCGAATCCTATTTGAAGTTGCGGGAGCAGATGGGTTACCCGCTGCTGAAAGCGGCAACCCCTGCTGCCCGTTCGTAAGGACAGTCAACGCCGTCTCTGACCAATGCCACGAACAAGTTACCAAGCGAAAGTTTTAACGAGGTCATTCCCTTGAGCCTGACCTCGTTAAAACACCTCCTCATCTCCCCCCCTTGACGGCAACTCTTTTTTTTGCTACAATGGTCACAACCATCCCTACCCATAGCGAGGCGGATGGGCATGGGCAAACTGCCTCAAAAAGCACAACAAGCCCTTCAAGCCGCCCTTCGCAAGGCAAGAAAATGGCGTCGCCCGCCCCACTGGGATGGCTATGAATGGCAAAAAGAACTTGACGCCATCGCCCAAGCCTCCGCCTTTGAGGCTTCCCTTCGCTTTGACGGGCGAAAAGATGTCCCCTTGGAGGTTTTCGTCTTCCAACAAGTCCTGACAGCCCTTCGGAATTTTCATCGGAAGGAGTGGATTTATTTTCGCTTTCATTACGGGCATCTTTCGTTGACTTTTGAGGGAGGAGAGGGCGAAGGGGAGAAAGAGGGTTGCTTTGAGGGGGCAGTTAGGATGGAAGGGGAGGGAGAGAAGCAGGAATGGCGGCGTTTTTGGGTTCGTTGGGGGATGGAGAAGTTGGGGGAGCGGGAGCGATGGGTGCTTTTGAAGTTTTATTGGGAGGGTTGGACAGAAGAGGAAATTGCCCAAGAATTGGGCATCAGC